>Ga0307474_10000022_pt1 | contig 127322 bp, 110 predicted proteins | sample atmos_gasesECM1C_2_FD_203312 | JGI IMG/M metagenome (GOLD analysis project Ga0307474, IMG submission 203312) | Hardwood forest soil microbial communities from Morgan-Monroe State Forest, Indiana, United States - atmos_gasesECM1C_05 | ecosystem: Environmental > Terrestrial > Soil > Temperate...
CGGGCTGCGCCTTCCAGTTCAATGGAGTTGGAGCGCAGGTCGATGTTGATGTTCAGACCGTCTTCCAACACATGCAGGTTTTCGTCCCTGGTACCGAACAGGGCTTCAATGTGAGGAGTAATCTCAATGCTCTTCTTCATTCAGTTTTGGCGCATCCCTCCCTCGCCAGCCAGGCTTCGCTCGCCACGCCAGTGCTTAGATGGCATCAGTGCCGCATGGGGGCACCGCTGCCCGACGACAAAATTCTTCTCTCTGTAGGTGGAACCAACCGGAATGCTCGCGCCCAGGGTGCAAGCGACTACCATTGAGGTAAGGGTACGCCGGGGGTCGGACAGGAGTCAATGCCGACTAGAATTCCGTAACCGAGGCCGTTGTGAAGACCTAACCGTGTGGGGACGGGTTTTTGACCCGTCCGTCGTTCGAAGACCTGTCGCCACACGATCAAGCCTCACGGGCCATATCCATTTGACCAGCAGTAACTTACTCCCGTAAAATAACCATTCGTACCCACTAGAGATCTCTTTGCTGAAACCAAGCTAGAGAAACCCAGAAGACGAAGGTAAACGAAATTACATGGCAAATCATTTTTCGGCGCTAAAACGCGCCCGTCAGACAGAGAAACGCACGGTTCGCAATCGGGCAAACAGTTCCCGCCTGCGGAGCACGCTTCGCAGCTTGCGAGAGTCGCTCGCCAAAGGCGACCAGCAGACGGCCGACCAGGTTTTCCGACAAACGGTTTCTGCGCTCGACAAGGCTGTTCAGAAGGGTGTGCTTCACGAGAACACTGCGTCTCGCTATAAGTCGCGCTTGAACGCCCGCTTGAACGCAATCGCCAAGAAGTAGCCGACTAAACAGGCAGTTCTTCTTGCATCCATCCAGCTTCTGGCTTCGCTTCCGAGGTCAGGTCAAGCACCAATTTCTCGAGCACCATTCGTTTGCTTGGGGGGTTGGAACGCAATGCCAGATCCGTCTTCGCCACCAACCGGATGGCACGCGTCAGTTCTCGTTTCGACTTGTAACGCCGAGCCTGTTTGATGATGTCGTCCGCGGCAAACGGGGGCACGCGGAAGCCCTGCCACAACGCGGCCCACAGCATGCGCTGGTCGCGCACGTTTCGCTCGAGGATCACCAGCATCTGGCGAAAGGTCTTAGCCAGCATGTAGAGATGTCCGATGGCAGCGTCGTCCCCTTCGCCGGTGGTCAGGATTGCGTCCAGCATCTCCAGCGCCCGTACCCGGTCTTTCGCCGAGATCGCATCGGTCAGCTCATACAACGATCGTTGCTTCGCAGCCAACACCATGGTTTCGACATCGCTCAAAGTGACGCGTTTCTTGTCGCCCACGTACAGCATCAGCTTTTCCAATTCGTTCGAAACCATCATCATGTCACCGCCGAGAGCATCCACCAATTCGCGGGCGGCATCGGCATCGATCTTGACGTCTCGTGTGGCGCCGTATTCGGCAATCCAGCGCACCGCCTCGCTTTCTTCGACTCTCGCTAGTTCGACGATGGCACAGTACTGGCCCAGTGTTTCGCGAATTCGCTCATAGCGCTCTTTGTCGGTTAACTCCATGCGGCGCGGGTCCGCGGGAATGCTGATGTGATCGGCAACAAAAATCAATACCGCGGCAGGATTGGGATCTTTGCAATATTGTTCGATGGCCGCGAGTTTCTCTTCGTTTGAACCGCGTCCGAACAGGTTCTTGACGCCGCGGACAAAGAAAACTTGAAATGGCGCCATCAATGAAGGCGTACGCGCGCGATCAAGTACTTCGACCAAATCAGTTTCCGCCAGATCAAACTCGAAAAGGCTGAAATCCCGAAGATCGGGCGTGACCAGGTGCTCGATAATCGCTTCGCGGCAGCGTTTGCGAAAAAATACCTCGGCACCCACGAACACGTAGGCCGACCGCAGCTTGCGGGCTTGCACCTCCGATACAAAGCGGTCGGTCTGGGCGAAGGCTCGCATTAGAAGCCCTCCAGAATATTCGACACCAGGGTTTGGGCAAAGTCGCGCGACAGGCGTTGAAATGCCGGAGTGTCCTCCTCGAAAAAGCTGTTCACATCGCGCGGCACTTCGTATTGCTCGCGAAACAAATATGAGGGATTTTGGTAAAGCACCTTGCCCTGCTTGTCGAGCAATGACACTTTCATCGAGATCACAACCAGCACGCTCGCGGCGCGCCCAGTCTGCGAATCGTAGGTAAGCGGCGTGGTGTAGGTTGCAAGCACGATTCCGTGCAGCGCCGCATCCGCGTCATCATTCACCTGGTTGATGACGTGGTAATGGGTTCGCGTAATGAATTCTTTTACCACAGCAGAGGTCAACATTTGTTCGATCTTGAAGGTTTGAGTTTGGTTTGCGAATGCCGGAATTGCAATAGTTCGAACGTTGTCAGGCAGGGTTACCGCGTGACCAGCAGTGCGGTAGCCACATCCCGCGCCGAACGCGCAGAGGAATAAGACCAGAGCCATGCGAGGGCTCACTGGATTTTGCCTCGCGGCCGGGTTGCCGCCATGGCTTCCGCGCACTCCACTGCATTGGCCGCGGCGATGCGCAGATTGTCTGATGCCGCCCACAACCAAAACCCATTCGGCTGACTCGCGTCCGCGGCGATCGACACCTGAACATCGCTCTGTCCCGCGGCATTTACGTTCGTGGGAGCGTCTTCGGCTCCGTGCGTCAGCTTCACATGCTCTCCAACCAGCGCTCGCGAAATGTTTTCAAGATCCGCCGCCTGACCGAGTTCAATGTGAATCGCAAAGGCGTGTCCGTGAAAAATGGGAGCCTGCACCAGCCGCAACGATGGCAAGATCGCGTCCTTCCCAACAATTCGCCGATAGTGTTTCAGCACTCGGATTTCCACCGAGGCCAACGCGGGTACCGAACGGTCTCCGTAGCGGGCTACCATATTGAAGGCTACCTGCACATCGAATATGTTCTTCGGCATCGGCTGGAACGAAAGCAGATTCACAGTCTGCTCGTGCAGTTCGTCCATACCCTTCTGACCGTGTTCTGAGGCGGGCTCAAACACCGTGGCCACGGCCCGCTCCACTCGCCCAGCTTTCTGCACGCGCAACAGAAGCAGCGCAAGCACGACAGACGCGGGATGCGCCACTACAGCCGGACCGGGCTGCAACTCACGAATCAGCGGCTGCCCGAGTTGCCTCTCGATCCAGGGCGAGCGCACCACCGCGTCGGACTCATCTTCCAGAGCAGAAGAAAGGTCAATGATCTCGCTGCCCGCATGGCGCGCTGTCTTCCAGTAGTTGCGCGCTGATTCCTGGTCCGCAGCAAAGAAAGTAAAATCGACATTCTGGAACTGTTCCGTGCGCACGTTTTGGATGAACGTGACCTCGTCTCCCACGGCCTCCAACTTCCCGAGCGCCTCATCGTCGTCCAACAACTTGACATCAATCGAAGGAAAATTGCGATCGTTCAGAACGTCAGCAACTTCCTTGCCCTTAAGCGTACCGGCGCCGACGATGGCGAGGCGGTAAAGACTGCCTCCGCGTGCAGCCTCGCTGTGTGGCACTGGGGCCGGCTTGAAATTCGAACTCATGAAGTTTGCGAGGCCTCTTGATAAGGAGGAGGAGGCGGGTTCCGCTTGCGGCGAAAGATCCATTGCAAGCGCCAGAATACCCCCGAAAACATGTAGGTCAGCGCGATTATAAACAGCACCCACTGGGAGAAAACCCACACCGCCGCGAATAGCAATCCGAATAGGATGACGAGCTGGAACGGCTGCCGGGCCCGGAAATCGATGTCCTTGAAACTGTAAAAGCGCCACGTGCTCACCATCAGATATCCCGCCGCAACGACGATGAGCATCCAGGTGATGCAACTCCAAAGCGAAGAAATCGGATCTCCACCGGAAAAGTGCACCACTGCGGCGATTACTCCCGCACCCGCTGGAATGGGCATTCCCACAAAATACTTCTTGCCAGGACGCCCCGGGTTCGAAGGTTGCGGATTCGAAGTAATATTGAAGCGGGCGAGACGACTGGCTCCCGCCATCAAAAATAGAAAGCTTGCGATCGAGCCTAGCTGAACCATCTTGCCGGTCAACTCGCTAGACCCGAGAAACACAGGCAATTGGCGGAATCCCCACATCCACGCCAGCAGCGCAGGGGCAACACCAAAGGTGATGACGTCGGCCAACGAATCCAACTCCCGGCCGAAGTCACTGCTGGTATGAGTGATGCGAGCGATGCGTCCGTCCAACCCATCGAACAAAACCGCAAACCCAATCGCCTTGGCCGCAAAATCAAAGTGCCAAGGCTCCGCGACTGTGGCGTGCGTGACCTGGAGAATGGCGTAATAGCCCATCGCAATGTTCGCCGCGGTGAACAGCGAAGGCAAAATATACAAGCCCTTGCGCAACCGACCCGAAGGCCGGTCTTCCTTTCGGCGTTTTGGAATCAGAGGAACTTCTGGATCCATTAGAGTGCTCCTCGTCGAGCCTGCCCGGTATTACCCGCCAGCGGTCGCTCAGCGTTCAGATAGGCTAAGACGCTCGATCCGCCTTTCACGCGATCCCCAATTTTCACCCCGAGGGCCGCAGAGGCATCCAGCAACACATCCACGCGCGATCCGAACTTAATCAAGCCGACCCGCTCTCCACGCTCCACGCGGTCGCCGACTTTCTTGGTAAAAACGATCCTACGCGCCAGCAGGCCGGCAATCTGCTTGAACACCACAGTGCGGCCTTCACCTTCGACGGTCACCACATTCTGCTCGTTGTGCTCGGCCGAGGCGGCATTCATGGCATTCACGAACGTACCCTTCTGATACACGACCTCGCGTATGATGCCACCAATGGGAGAGCGGTTCACGTGCACATCAAATACATTCAAGAAAATGCTGATGCGAAGACGCGAAACTCCATCTGACATCACGGGGGCAATGTCGGTCACCTTGCCATCAGCGGGCGACACAAGCGCCCCTGAGTCACCCGGTATAACCCGCTCCGGATCGCGAAAAAACCACAGAAAAAACGCAGCCAAGAGCAAAGCGGGCAAAGCCCAAAGCGGACTGGTGAGCCCACCGATCAGCGCGGCGGCAATCAGGAGCGGAAACGCGTAATAGTAGGCGTCACGAACCATTGGGGAGATAGACAGAATTATAGTTCAGGACCGGGAACCGCTCAGCCTCTCCGGGTAAATGCAAATAAAAAAGGCGCTTATAAGCGCCTTCGGTGGAGACGGATAATCCCTCCTGCGGCAGAGCCGCACATGATTGGAGCTGGATTAGGCGACCTGGTTCTGTTGCGGCTGTTGCCGGAACTGCCGCTGAATACTTTCCATCTGATCCTTAAGACGGAGCTTCAGCTTTTTTAGTCGCACTTCTTCCAATTTTTCGTCGTCGGTGAGATAGCGTTTTTCAGTGAGTGAATCAAGACGTTTTTCGTAGAGTGTATGCTCCATCGCCAGCTTCCGAAATTCATCATGGCTGGCGAAAAGCTGGTCCCTAGCTGTTAGCATCCAGCAGACCTCCTAACCGGGTTGTCAGAATTAAAAGTTACCACAGGACGTAACCTGCTTCAATGCGAAAGGTGATCAGCGCGCGTTTATCTAGTGTCGCGGAATCTTGTCTGCAGAAATCTGGTTGAAATATCCACCTGATTTCTCATTGTCTTGCATCTAATTGCACAATTCTTTATGCAAATCGGCGAAAACCAAACTGGTAAACGATGGCATCCTCCTCGGGTTCTTGATGGTAACGCTTGCGTCGACCAATCTCCACAAAATCCCACCGTTCGTACAGTCGCCGTGCCGCCAAGTTCGATTCCCGGACTTCCAGGAAGACAGTGTCTGCACCCCGATCGCGAGCCCAGTCAATAAACTCTTCCAGCAGGCGGGTTCCGAACCCACGGCGCCGCGCGCCCGCTGCGACGACAATGTTCTCGATTTCCCACTCTTTGTCCAGCGCCCTGCCAGCAATGAATGCTTGCACGCCAGCTTCTTCTTCAAGAATCAGGACAACGCGGTACGGGAGCTCGTCGGAGAAGGCGGTTTCATACTGCTTCTTCGACCAGTGGGCCGCTGTAGCGGCACGTTTCTCCAGCGCCATCAGGTCGGGAATATCTGCCGCGCTGGCATGACGAATGCGCATTTGTAGCGCCGGCATCTTGCCGGCTTCACGACGATTGCAGGCTAACCACCCTTCACGAAAAGCTCCGACTCCGACCGCCCAACATACGCCGCTTCCAGCGCCTCCGGAGAAATCGTTTTTCCCGATGCAATCTTTTTCCATCCGAGTTGCGCAATTGCATCGCTCCGAGGACGGTCCACTTCTATCACGCGCAATCTCTTAGCGCGCGCCGCTTCGGCAAGCTTATTGTCCGGTGTCACGATCGCTGCATCAACAGCTGACTCAAGCCATTCGTCGCGGGCGAACAAGAGCTCACGAATCAGGTGAGTGCCTTCGCTGTTAACTTCATACTCTCCCTGAAAAACCTCATTCCGTTCGCCATCGAGCGCAGCCAAAACCCTCCCTCCCGAACGACCGGCTCTCGCCACAGCTTCTAATAGCGAAACGGCAGCAATTGGTTTTGCCCACACCTCCGCGAGTGCCTTAACCACCGCCAAACCAATACGCAGCCCGGTGAAGGACCCTGGCCCAGTAACCACAGCAAAGCCGCCAATATCTGCCTTGATGAGTCCGTGTTTATCCAGCAAGGACGCAATTTGCGGAACCAGCTCGGCAGAGAATGTGCCTCCGGAGAGCGCAGCGACCTCGATAACTTCGCAGGCATCATCCGTCGCGCATCGCGCGAGTGCGATGCTGCCGTGCTTGCCGGAAGTGTCTACGGCCAAAAGAAGCATGGATTCAACTTGTGCCGGGTGATGCGTGCCAAATGCGTGGCTGAGGTCTCAGTGCGCCGCTTCGACCAACTCCAGCAGCACTCCCCCCGCGCTGGCAGGATGCACAAAGACATATCGATGCCCGCCCGCACCAATCTTGATGTCGTTCGAGACTAGTCCCACACCATCGCCCTTGAGGCGTTCTACGACCGCGGTCAAATCCGGAACTCGCAGGCAAACGTGATGCAGCCCTTCGCCCCGTTTAGCGATGAATTTCGCAATCGCAGAACCTTCCGATGTTGCTTCCAGCAATTCCAATCGGCTCTCTCCGACGGGCAACATCGCGACTCGCACCTGCTCGCCCTCGACAACCTCTTCTTCCGACGCGGCCAGCCCCAGGTTCTCGTAAAACCCCTTCGCCGCCGCCAGTGATTTCACCGCAATGCCAAGATGGTCAATGGTAAACATCGAACCCTCGTCGATCACTGTTCTTCCTTCGCGGCTCGTTTCTTCCCTGTCGTTTCCTGCATCCCGAGTGACGCGCGAGCCGCGCTCGCGCGGTGAGGCCTAAACGAGGGATCTGCATTTTTTCTAGCCGCGAAGCTGCAGATTCCTCATGGGCTGACGCCCGCTCGGAATGACAATTTACTAAGGCTGCAAAGTGAAATATCTGCATTAAGTCAGGAACCCGCCCTCCCTATTCTGCCAACAATTTCTTCTACCAGTGTATAAGGATCGCGTTTATGCTCGGCGACCTCAGCCGCATAGCGGGCGACATTGCCATCCTCCATTTGTTCCCGAGCTTTCTCCAGCAGCGCATCGCGCAGCATCTCAATCAACCGCTCCTGCCAGTTTTCAATGTTGTGCTGCAGGACCAGGTTTTCCTTTTGCAGATAAGCCTCGTACTCCGCAATGGCCGCGGCCAATTCACTGATGCCGGTTCCGTCGCTGGCCACGGTCTTTGCAATCGGCGGTGTCCAATGATCGCTGCGAACCGCCAGCGACTGCAGCGCCCGAATCTCACGCTCCACCCGCTCGGCGCCCTCACGGTCGCTTTTGTTAATCACAAAAATGTCGGCAATCTCCATGATGCCGGCCTTGATGCTCTGTACATCGTCGCCCATCCCCGGCACCAGGATCACAACCGTGATGTCGGCCAGTCGCACAATATCAACTTCATCCTGCCCAACCCCAACCGTCTCGATCATGATCAAGTCGCGCCCGGAAGCATCCATCACGGTGGCCACATCGGCGGTGGTGCGTGCCAACCCGCCCAGTGAGCCCCGCGTGGCCATGCTGCGAATGTAAATCCCCGGATCAGAAAAATGATCCTGCATGCGAATGCGGTCGCCGAGAATTGCCCCGCCCGTGTAGGGGCTAGTGGGATCGACTGCAATGATCCCCACCGTGCGATTCTCTTTGCGATAGTGCTTGGCCAGTTGATCGACCAGCGTGCTCTTACCCGCGCCGGGAGGCCCCGTAAGGCCAAGAATCCGCGCGTTCCCAGTTTGCGGAAACATGGCCTTTAGCAGCTCTGCCCAGCCTGGCGCGCGGTTCTCGACCATGCTGATAGCCCGCGCCAAACTCCGCGGATCTCCAGAACGAAGTTGCTTAATGAATGGCTGGAAGTCGTGGCTCAACGGTTCAGTGTAAAGCAGCCGTAGGACAAAACAAAAACGTAAGCGAAAGGGATTAGGCCCGCAACGGAACGCCGCGCGGACCAATCTTCAATGTGCGCCGTGCCAATGCTCCCAAAATTGGATACTCCGCCCACTCTCCGCGCCCAGCTTTGATGGCGTAGACAATAGAGATCACGAGCATTAAAACGAACATACCAATGAAACCGAACCAGATTAAGGGGAACATCATGAAGATTGCCAGGGGCGGTGGGGGGCTATGGCCGCCGCCGTGATTTGCGACGATCAAGAACATGGTGACAAACCATAGCACCACGAAGCTTGCCATGAGAATCAGGTACGTAATTTGTAGAAACAGAGCCTGCAGTGCATGAAAGGAGACGAACCGGGAGTCTCGCTTGATCAAAAAGATGATCAGCGGGCCGATCCACCAGACAAGAACCTGGAGGGCATGCGCTAACAAGGCCATGGTACGTTCGTCCTGGCTGGGTTCGACGATCCCGGACGGCATCGTGTCTGGCATGAGCAGCAGAAGCCTATCAGAACCGGAGCAAGATGGAAATTGATTCCTGAGGCAACTCTTGAGAACCGCCGCGGGCCGGTAGTGCCTGTTGGTCTGAGTAGTCGGGCTGAGCTGACAGCTAATCTTTCAGCAGTTGCCTAGCAATCACCAACCGCTGCACTTCACTCGTGCCCTCGCCAATAGTGCAAAGCTTCACATCGCGATAGAACTTCTCCGCCGGATAATCCTTAATAAACCCATACCCGCCGTGAATCTGCACGCCCTCGTTGGCGCAGCGCACCGCCACTTCACTGGCATACAGCTTCGCCATGGACGACTCCAGCGTACTCTTCGACCCCGCATCTTTCAGGGACGCCGCGCGAAACGTCAGCAGCTTGGCCGCCTCGATCTCCGTCGCCATATCCGCCAGCTTCCACTGAATGGCCTGGAATTCGCTGATCGCTTTCCCAAACTGTTTGCGCTGCTTGGAATACTTCAGAGCCGCCTCGTACGCGCCCTCAGCCATTCCAAGCGAAAGTGCAGCGATCGAAATCCGTCCGCCATCCAGCACCCGCATCGCGTCGATAAAGCCGTCGCCTTCTTTGCCTAGAAGATTTTCCGCAGGTATGACACAGTCTTCGAAGATCAGCTCAGCCGTGTCGCTGGCTCGCAGCCCCAGCTTGTTTTCTTTCTTTCCCGGGCGGAATCCTTTCGCACCCTTTTCCACAATAAACGCCGACAGCCCATGCGTGTGCGCCGCGCGGTCCGTCACTGCAATTACCACCAACACATCCGCGTAGTGTCCATTGGTGCAAAAAGTTTTGGTGCCATTCAGTATCCAGCTGTTCCCCCTGCGTACCGCTGTCATACGCGCACTACCCGCATCCGACCCGGACGACGGTTCCGTCAGCCCCCACGCGCCAATGTGCTCTCCAGTCGCCAACTTGCTGACGTATTTCTTCTTCTGCTCCTCGGTGCCAGCAAGAAAGATGTGGTTCGAGCACAGCGAAGTATGTGCCGCCACAATGATGCCCACCGACCCGTCCACGCGAGAAAGTTCCTCAATCGCGGTAACGTATTCGATGTATCCCATCCCTGCCCCGCCGTACTCCGTCGGGAAAATCGCCCCAAGCAGGCCCAGCTTGCCGAGTTCTTTAATCGTGGCCAGCGGAAACTCGCCCGCCTCATCCCACTTCATAACGTTAGGTGCGATCTCGCGCTCGGTAAACTCGCGCACGCTCTTCTTGAGTTGAAGCTGTTCGTCGTTCAATAGAAAATCCAAGGTTCCTCCGTCGAGCACGGCAGCCGCATAGAAGATTTCCAGTTTCCGTACGACTGCTGCAAAACATTCGATTAGAACATAGCGGCAAGGGAGAGTGAAAGTTATGAGCCGGACTGGGCAGACTCTATTAGCCCGCGGGCTTGCCCCAGACGTTGCAAGCAACGTCTCTACAGCGGAGTTCATTCCTGCCGAGACGTAGCTTGCTACGTCTCGGCTGGCGCTGAATTGCTAGCTTTCGCTACGTAACCAACACACTGGAGCACCGGGAGGCGTGGATACTTGGGAAAACCCGGATCGGTGTCTGAGAGCTTACAACGATAGAACATTGATCCGCGAGCGGATTGAATCCGTTGTGAATGCAGGCAGTCAAAGCACAACCCCACGCGCTGTGGTTCGTCTTTTTTTGTCGCTTCGGCTTCGGCCACGTCCGCAGGATAGCCTATCCCAAAGCCATCGATGTCCGGCTCCGGCGGCGCTTGCGCGGAAGAAGCAACATCGCCAGTTCAGGTATACTGATGCGTTTCCTAAGTTATTCCAACCGAACCAGATCTGGTCCGAGAGAAAGGGACACATTTTATGGCTTCCCCGGCAGTGGATTACGCGCGTTCGAATCAGCAACGCTTTTTGAATGAACTGAAAGATCTGCTTCGCATCCCTAGCATCAGCACCTTGGAGGAGCATAAGCCCGACGTGCGCAAGGCCGCCGACTACGTCGCCAGCGAGCTCACGCGGATTGGAATGGAGAACGTGGAACTCATCCCCACCAAAGGCCATCCGCTGATTTACGCGGACTGGCTGCACGCTCCCGGCAAGCCGACCGTCCTTTGCTATGCGCATTACGATGTGCAGCCTCCCGATCCCCTTGACGAATGGATCAGCCCGCCGTTCGAGCCTACGGAGCGCAACAACAACATCTATGCCCGCGGCGCGGTCGATGACAAAGGCCAGCTCTGGATGGAGATCAAGGCCATCGAAGCTTTAATGAAAGGCCATAACGGCAAACTGCCTCTGAATGTGAAGTTCCTCATCGAAGGCGAGGAGGAAGTCGGTGGCGAGTCCATTGCCGAGTATGTGCGTAAGCAGAAAAACAAGCTGAAGGCCGATTTCGCATTGGTCTGCGATACCGAACTATTTGCGCCCGACCTTCCAACGCTCTGCGTAGGGCTGCGCGGTTTGGTATACACGGAGATCGAGGCGGTTGGAGCAAAGACCGATCTGCACTCCGGCATGTACGGGGGTGCGGCGCCCAATCCGTTTTTCGCGCTGATCGAGATCATCAGCAAGCTGAAGGATGCGAAAGGAAAAATATTGATTCCGGGCTTCTACAAGAATGTGAAGGCGCCAAGCGCAGCCGAACTAAAAGCATGGAAACGCCTGCCGTTCAATGAAGAGCACTATCGCAAAACAGAGGTAGGTTCCAAAGTGCTGACCGGAGAACCAGGATTTTCGGTGCTTTATCGCACCTGGGCGCGACCCACACTTGAAGTCCACGGCATGCCCGGCGGCTTTACCGCACCCGGCGCCAAGACGGTGATTCCAGCGAAAGCGTCTGCGAAAGTTTCCATGCGCATGGTTCCGAACCAGGATCCGGACGACATCCTCAAGCGTTACACAGCCTACGTGAAAAAGCTCACGCCCAAAGGCATCGAGACCAAGATCAAAGTCTGGAGTAAGGGTCCGGCATGCGTGGTCGGCACGGATAATAAGTACGTTAAAGCCTCCACCGAGGCCATGCACGAGGTGTTCAACAAAGACACCGTCTTCATTCGCTCGGGCGGCTCAATTCCAATCGTAACCGACTTTCAGGACGTGCTAAAAATTCCAAGCGTGATGATGGGCTTCGGCTTGCCCGACGACAATCTGCACGCACCGAACGAAAAGTTTCACATCCCGAACTTCCATCGCGGGATCGAATCGATCTGCTTGTTCTTCGAGAAGCTTGGCGAGTAGCTTTGGAGCGCGAGAAGCCTGTTTGAGGTGATTTACTGATTGGCCGTCCACCAGTCGCGAGGTAGCTGGATCACCGACACGGTGTTGCTATGCCGGTTGGCGACGTACACTCGCTTCGTCCTCGCGTTTACTGCCACTCCCGTGGGAAACTTCCCTACTGTCACTCGGTTCTTGACGGTAAAGGTTGAAGCATCAATGAAGACCGCACGGTTGCTGCCGGTATCGGGTTCCACTGCGAGAGTTGTGCCTGGTATGGCGGCGACTTCATTGGGATAGTGAAGATCGCTAACCTCACCCAATATGACTCCGCTGCTCGGATCAATGATATACAGACCTTTTTTTTCGTCCGTGGCGTACGCACGATCATGTTTCCAATCCAGGGCAACTCCCTCCACCAAAGACGCGCCTGGCAGATCGATCGTATTCATCACCGCGTTCGTACTGCCATCAATTACAGAAATCTGTCCGCACTCGCAAAGGAAGTCGGCCACATAGATCTGGTTCAAATCGGTGTCAACAGCCACACCGATGGGATACGGAGGAAGAGCAATTGAGGCGACCACCTTGCGCTTTTTCCCGTTGATGACTTCCAGGAATCCATTCTCATCCTCGAGCGTCACATACACACGGTTGGTGACCGGGTTGACCGCCACTTTGGCTGGATACGAACCCAGCCGCAGGGTAGACGTTGTCAGTTTAATCCCATCGACGATGGATAATGATCCGCCGGTGAGATTGGCGACGTAGATCGTATTGGTCCTGGGGTTGACCGCGACGCCGTTCGGATAGTGGCCCACCTTTACCGTACGCAGCACCGTGTTCGTGGCCCCATCGATCACGGACACCGTATCGTCCCCTTGGTTGCTCACGTATACCCGATTGGTTCTCTGGTCAGCAGCCAGATAAATGGGCTGATCTCCCACGGCGATGTTCGCAATCACTCGTTGGCAAAAAGCTGGTGTCAGGCAGAACACAACCAGGAGCGCAACCAAGCCGGAGAACCGACGTTGCATAAACCCTCAGTACCGACCCTTGACGTTGGAGAGCCTCAATTCAGAACTACTGTGATTGCTCCGATACCGCATCGGTTGCCCTGATTCTACAGTATTTTGAGTGCGAGCCTGATCGGATTCGCCTGACGCATGAGCCTCTGTCACGGTCGCCAGAGGCGTCCGGGTTCCCCGAACCAGTGTAAGTTTCGGCAAATTGCAATTAGAGTCCTTGCTCCGGCTCCCCGATTGCGCTAAGCTTGTTAGGCTCTCGCGATTCTCCCACCTGCTTTTGTCTCCGCCAGAATTTACGCCCTAATGCTGCATTGTGTGTGCAAAATGACGTGGTTGTGCAAAAGGGGACCCTATATATGGTGTTTTCTTGCTTGACCCCGGTGCAATTTCGCCGTTACAGTAGCTTCCATCTGTGCCCTGCCCTATCCAGCCAAGGGGAGGCTTTTTCGGAGCGAACGGTGGAGGAATCTAACTGGTTAATGTGCTTTCTCGGGCCAGCTCAACGTCTGGCCTGTGTGAATGCGACAGCCACGACAGCCGGCAAGCCTGGCCTGAGCGAAGTCGAAGGGATGCCGGCGCGACTAAACCGGCTCTCAAGGAGTAGAAGTTGCTCAAACTGAAAAAGCTTCAAATTCTCGGTTTCAAAAGTTTCTGTGACCGCACCGAACTCAAGTTCCACGGGGACGGCATCGCGGCCATCATCGGTCCCAACGGGTGCGGCAAGTCCAACATTGCGGATGCAATCTCGTGGGTTTTAGGCGAGCAGTCGGCCAAGACTCTGCGAGGTTCGCGCATGGAGGACGTCATCTTCGCGGGCACGCGCGACCGCAAGCCCACCGGCATGGCCGAAGTTGCGCTCACCTTGATCGATCCTGAAGTCTACGACGGCCCCGACGCGCACGATCCCACCGAGATCGAGGTCCAGAATGACTTGCCCGCCAGCGCCGACGACTGGGACGAAGCTGAGGTGCGAGCAAAAGCCGCGGAGGAAGTTGAGCGCTTGACCGAAGAAGCACAGCCAGGCGTTCCCGACGGAGATACGGGTATCTCGCCCGCCGGGCCTGGCGAGGACGCCCGGACCTCCATCGAATCGGGACCGCAGGTCGTACTTAAAATCCGTCGGCGAAAATTTCAGCAGCACTTCCGCGCGGGAGAGATTGTGGTAACGCGCCGTCTGTTCCGCTCCGGAGACAGCGAGTACCTGCTGAACGGCAAGCTTTGCCGTCTGCGCGATATTCAGGAATTGTTTATGGGCACGGGGCTGGGCCCCGAGTCGTATGCCCTCATCGAGCAAGGCCGTATTGGTCAGATTCTCAGCAGCCGTCCAACCGATCGCCGCTCTATCATCGAAGAAGCCGCGGGCATCACCAAGTTCAAGACCAAGAAGCGCCTCGCCGAAGCACGCTTAGAAGATGCCAAGCAAAATCTGTCGAGGGTGAACGATATTTTTGAAGAAGTCACGCGACAGATGAACTCTTTAAAGCGCCAAGCCTCAAAGGCCGAGCGTTACGCCAAGTTGCGGGAAGAGATGCGGACCAAGCTGCGTCTCGTGTTGGCCAGCAAATTTGCTCAGTTGGATCGCGAAAGCCTTGAGCTGGACGAGCGCATTAACTCGCTATCGGAGGAGATGCGTCAACGCACCGAGTCCGTTCAGCAACTCGAAGCGGAACACGCTGACCGCACCCAACGCGGATACGCCATTGAGAATGAGATTCGCGAAAATCGCGAACGCCTCAATCAAATCAAGCTGGAAACCGAACGGGCCCATGCTCAGCGCCGTCATAACGAAGAACGCTGTGCGGAACTCGCCGTACGTTCGGTCTCTTTCGAGGCTGAATTGGCTCAGGCGCAGCATAGGCTAACCGCATTAGAAACTGAGCGGGACTCAAATCGACAGTTGTTGGACTCAGCAGCCGCTGATGTGGCTGCTGCGCAGCAAGAACTGGCACATTGCCAGCAAGAGGCCACAGACGCCGCCCGCGCGCTGGAAGAGTTGGAACATCGGCAGGAGGCATCTCGCGGCGCCATCATGGAACTGGTGGCCTCAACTTCCAATTTGCGAAACTCGCTCACCCAGGCCGAGGAACGTCTAGCCGCCGTCGGTCGCGAGGGGCAGCGGTTGCAGGCTGAAATGTCGACGGCAAACTCGCAGGTCGACGCGTTCGGTGGGCAGCGTGGACAAGTTGCGTTCGAATTCGAGTCCGTCTCCCAGCGCGTCGCAGGGCTGACAGAAGAAATCTCCCAGGCTCGTCACTCGCTCGAATCTAAACGCCGCGAAGAATCCGAAGCCAAGAGCCGCCTGGACAGCCTGCGCGCCGAGTATGCATCGGCCATTGGAAAGAAGGGATCTCTCGAGGCTGTGATCGCTGAGCACGGCTATTCCACCGAGTCGGTTCGCCGGTTGTTTCAATCAGGAGTGATGAACGGCGGATTGGCTCCCGCAGGCGTGCTGGCCGATTTCCTGGAGGTCGAGCCGCGCTACGAAGGCGTCGTCGAAGACTTTCTTCGTGACGAGTTGAACTACGTCGTGGTCAAATCCTGGGACGCGGCCGACGAAGGGTTGCGCCTGCTCCGAACTGACGTGGACGGACGCGCCACTTTCCTGGTGCATCCTGAGGACTCACAAGCCAAGTTTTCGTTCGCGGTGGACGAAGTGGCCCGCGCAGCGACGCCCAGCCAGTCGATCGTCCCACTGAAACATGCCATCCGTGTGCTGAACGGGTTTGGACGCTCCCTGGAAGTCATCCTGCCCAAGCTGCGCGACGGTTACATCGTTCCCGAGCCGACGTTCGCGCGTGAGCTTGCTTTATCGAATCCAGACGCGTTCTTCCTTTCGCAATCGGGCGAGTGCTTCCATAACGTAACCGTCACAGGCGGCAAGCAGCGCGCCGAGGGGCCGCTGTCGATGAAACGCGAACTGCGGGATGTAATGCGTCTATTAAGCGAGCTAGAGTCCGCCCTGCGCAATGACGAAACCCGTGTCATGACCTTGGGCCGCGAGATCAGGGAATTCACTTCGCGCCTCGACCGCCTCGAGAACGAAAAACGCGAAGCGGAAAAACAGGCGATGACTTCCGGCCATATGTTGCAGCAGCTCGATTCGGAGATGGCTCGGGTTGGAGAGCGGCTGAACACCTGTAGTCGCGAGATCCAGTGTCTGGCTTCTGAGCGTGCCGAGCAGGAAGCGTTGATCAAATCGCGGCAAACAGAGTTGGCGACGCTACAAAAGCGGCGCGAGGAATTGGAGGCGCTGGCGGCGACGGCGAACGAAGAGCTGGCTGGGATCCGCGCGCACCGCGATTCGGCTGCGCAAAACGCTTCCCAACATCTGGCGCGCGCGGCGACGTTAGAGGAACGGCATCGGTCGGCGACGGCGGTGCTGGAGAAAATTGAATCGCTGGTTGCGGATATGGGCGGTCGGGCCGACTCGCTGCGGGCGCAGATCGAATCCTCCGCCGCTGAGAAACTGCAACGCGAGGCCGAGAATCAGCAGATGATCGCCCAACTCGAAGAACTCGAAGCGGAGCGCAACACCACCGAAGCCCGCGATGGGCTGCTGCAATTTGAATCCGACCAGGTGCGCACCCGGTTGGCTGAGATTGAAGAAGCTCTGCGCGATGCCCGGCAGTTACTCGACCAGGCTCGCGACCGGCGCGGAGAGCTTTCGGCATCGGCAGCCAAACTGCAATCGGACGCGCAATACATGGCGGAAACCTGCCTGAACGAGTTAGGGATAGAGCGCCACGCGTTAATGGCCGATGCCACGATTCCAATGGCTGGCGGAGAGCAACTGGTGGCAGAGGATCACGCGTACCACGAAATGCGCACCCGGCTTGATGCCATGGGTCCCGTAAATATGATGGCGCTGGAGGAATATAAAGAAACCGCCGACCGGCATGCGTTTCTTGATATTCAGCGAAAAGACTTGCTCGATTCGATCCAGAACACACAAGCAACCATCAAGGAAATCGATACCTTCTCGCGGCAGAAGTTCGAAGAGGCCTTCCACAAAATCAACGAGAACTTCCAGACTACGTTCCGCAAGCTATTCGGCGGAGGGCATGCTTTCATGCGTCTGACAGACGAAGAGAACAGCGGGGAAAGCGGCATTGATGTTGTAGCTTCCCCTCCCGGCAAGAAGCTGCAAAACGTGCTGCTACTCTCCGGCGGCGAGAAGGCGCTGACCGCATTGGCGCTGCTGGTGGGAATATTCCAGTATCAACCGAGCCCGTTCTGCATCCTGGATGAAGTCGATGCGCCGCTCGACGAAGCCAACATCGGACGCTTCACGGAACTCGTGCGAGAGATGAGCATACAGACGCAGTTCGTGCTCATCACCCACAGCAAAAAAACGATGAGTATCGCACCAGTGCTCTATGGCGTGACCATGCAGGAACCAGGCGTCTCCAAGCTGGTTTCGGTCCGCTTCGGGGCGACCGCATAGACACGGTGCGGAAAAAGTACGATTCGCGCTGGTTTTGGGGAGGACCCCGACTTCAGTCGGGCCGCTAAGTTGTCCGTTTTGCAAGTTCCCGAATATCTACATTTGAATACAGATGATGTAAACTGTATACAGGAGCCAGTATGCCGGAATCTTCTGTACTGACCTTGCGGCTTGAGCCCAAGCTAAAGAAGCAACTGGACCGCTTGTCGCGGGCCATGAGCCGCAGCCGTTCGTTCGTGGCGGCCGAAGCAATTCGGGAGTATGTTGCGCTTAATGAGTGGCAGATTGAGGAAATCAAGAAAGGCCTGGCTGAGGCCGATCGGGGGGAATTCGCCACTGAGAAGGACGTGGAACGCACGCTGAAGAAATGGACGCGTCGTGCGGGTTAGATGGCTCAGCGCGGCATTGGCAAACTTGGACGTTGAAGCCGAATACATCGCGCGTGACAATCCGGCGGCAGCAGCTCGCGTTGTGCGGGCAATCACTGAGGCCGTCAATTACCTGAAGCAATATCCCGCAATGGGGCGCCCGGGAAGAATAACTGGAACCCGAGAATCGGTCGTTTCCGACACCCCGTATATCATTCCCTACCGCATACGCGAAAACGAAATGGAGATAATACGTGTCTTTCACGCGGCCCGCAGATGGCCGACTAAGATCTGACGTGTATCAGGTAAGTTGCTCGCACTCTGAAGTTTCCCGCGTCCCAGTTATCCTCCGCCATCCTCAGCTTTTCCACAAAGTGAATCCACCGAAAAGACGCAGCAGCCGCCGGATTTCAAGTCCCCACCCGCTCTCAACACTTTTTCTTTCAAGGGAATGCGCAGCCTCAAAGCTCTATTCTGACTTAAACCGTTGACAAATATTTCTGGCAGGTTAGAATACGCGACGTTTTCTAACTGTAAAATTTAAACATGAGCCCCCAGCTTCTCGACTCCGTCCTCCTTCGCACCGACTTCCCCGAACTCAAGCTCCACGCCAGCGGCAAGGTTCGCGATGTGTACCATCTCGACGATGCCCACCTTCTCTTTGTCGCCACCGATCGCATCTCTGCGTTCGATTATGTGCTGGCAACTGGGATTCCCCATAAGGGTCGCGTGCTGAACCAGATTTCCCTCTTCTGGTTCGATTTCTTGCGTGATCTCGTGCCCAACCATATGGTCACGGCCGACGTAAAAAAGTATCCGGCCGGGGCGCAGAAGTATGCCGATCAACTGCAGGGGCGGTCGATGATGGTTATGCGCGCCGAGATGATCCCGGTGGAGTGCGTGGTGCGTGGATATGTTTCCGGCTCGGCATGGAAGGAATACAAAGCCAGCGGCCGGGTGTGCGGAATAGAACTTCCCGCAGCACTAAAAGAATCTGGTAAGCTACCGCAGCCCATCTTTACTCCGTCCACCAAAGCGACCACTGGGCACGATGAAAATATTCCCTTCGATGAGATGACGCGGATCGTGGGCGTAGAGTTGAGCCGCCAACTCAGGGACCTCAGTTTGAAGATTTACAGCAAGGCAGCGGACTATGCCCTGCAGAAGGGCATTATCATTGCCGACACCAAGTTTGAGTTCGGGATGACATCCAAGGGCATCACTCTTGCGGATGAGGTACTAACTCCCGACTCGTCCCGCTTCTGGCCGGCGGACAAGTACCAGCCAGGCCGGGCGCAAGATTCGTACGACAAGCAATACGTTCGTGATTATCTCGAACAAATTCGCTGGAACAAGCAACCGCCTGCACCCGGCCTTCCAGCCGACGTGGCGCGCCAGACCAGCAAGAAATATCTGGAGGCTTTCCACCAGCTCACCGGCCACGAGCTGGATGTTTAGCATCGCAATCAATCGGAGAACACGATGACGCTAGCCGACTGGATCATCGTGGTGATAATCGTGCTATCGGTAATTCAGGCGGCGATCTCTGGTTTCTTTCATGAAGCATTTGGCATCGCCGGCCTGATCCTTGGGTACCTGCTGGCTGCGTGGAATTATCAGCGCCTGGCGGCGCGGTATGCGCCTTATCTGAAGTCCATGTGGTTGGGGGAAATCGGGGCGTTTCTGGTTATTTTTCTGGCGGTCCTGTTGGTCGCGGGAATTGCCGGGCGCATCACCCGTCATATCGTAAAAGAAGCTGGACTCAGTTTTGTGGACCGGATTCTGGGCGGAGCGCTGGGGCTGCTGCGCGGAGTTTTGATGGTAGGCGTGATCCTAATCAGCATGGCTGCGTTCACGCCTACATCGACCTGGTTGGAAGGCTCGGAACTGGCGCCGTATTTCCTGGTTGTAGGACGCGCCGCTATTTGGGTGGCGCCCGCGGAGTTGCGGTCCCGTTTTTATCAGGGCCTCGATTTGCTGCACAAGGAACAGCAACACAAGTAGGCCGCGCCTCCGCGGCTTCGAAGCGAAATCTGGCAAAAGAGAAAAGCTCAGGTACCAGCTTTTCAAAAGAAAGAAGGATGCCGTGAGAGATCAGCTCGAAGCACTCATCCTGCAGATGTACAAAAGCAATATTCTGTACTCCGAGGCGGTACGCGAATTCAAGAAGCGCTTCATCCTCACCGTGCTTCAGGAAAATAACGGAAACCAGTGCCGGGCCGCGCGGCAACTGGGGATGCATCGCAACACGCTGAGCCGCACCATTACCGAATTGAAGATTGATATCCGTCAACTGCGAGCCGGGGTTAAACGCCCGCCGCGAAGCGCTCGCCCCACCGCCTACGACAAAAAAATAGTCCGCTGAAAATCCATCCGCTAATTTTCTGGAAATAAAAAAGGGCAGCGTCCGCTGCCCTATTTAAATTCGCGTCACCGCGATTACTGAGCGGGACGCTTATGGACCGGTTTCTTGGCGGGCGGCGCCTTGGTCAGTAGCGCACCCTTTTCCATCGTCATTACAAACGGGGTTGGCGTATAGGACAGGGGCGTCCCTTCGAAGTCCAAAGTAGACCCTTCGACCGGCATCAGCCTGGCAGGAATCGTTCCACCCATGGTGACCACGATATCCGCCCGCTTCTGATCGATGTCATCCTGACTAGCCGCGATTTGCAGCTCGGTCGGGGACGCCTTGATGACCGTGCCTTCCATCTGCAATGGAACTCCTTTAATCGCCGACCACACCTTGTCTGCATCCGCCTGTGCGCCCGCGGAAAGCACCAACTCCCATTCGGCGAAACTCATGTCCTTCGGAGCCTTGCTCTTTACCAGTTCGGCAGCTTGTTGCGCCGGGGTGGGCGGAACGTACTGCTGGACGGTGAAGCCTGCGGGGGGCAGAGGATTGCTCTTGGCCAATGCCAGAAGATCCGTCCAGCCCTGATCGGAGCCGTGGTATTTAGTGTATTGACTCTTGCCGTAGCCCTCGATCTGCGCCTGACCGGGCGAACCGGCCGCGAGATTGGCTGCACGAGCAATGAAGAACAGGCCATCAACCGGATTCGGAGGCGTCCCCGTCAGGTCAGCCAACGCTAGCGGATAAACGTTGCGCAGGTCGTTAGGATCCGCTTCCACGGCAGCCCGCAAACGTTGTTGCGCCTGGGGGAAATTCTTAGCCTGCAAAGCGGCCATTCCCGAGGTGCCATTAAAGATCGCGCTCATTTGGGACTTCATTTTGGCGAAGTCGGCATCTGAAGTTCCATCCGGCTTGGGCGCGGTTTGCAGGGCTTGCAAGCCGCGATCCGCAAATTGAGCTCCCTGGGTCAGGTTATTTTGGGCATCCTGCCCAGCCTCAGCCTGCGCCCGTTTGATATAGGCGAGCAAAGCCAGCGCCCGCAGATTGTTGGGATTCGCCTGCAGAATGCGCTGCGCCGCGTCCAGCATCTTGGGCTGATTATTGGTCTTCTGGTAGGCCACCATGAGCGTCTCCAGGGCGTCTTCTTTCATTACGCTGTTGGGGTACTGAGCCAGAAAAGCTTCCAGGCCGCTGATCTGTGCGGCCGGATCCTTCTGCTGAATCGCTCCCACATAAGCGTTGTACTCCGCCGGATCTTTGATCTCTTTCTTCTGTTGCGGTTGCGACGCGGCGGGCTGCGTCTGTGCTGGCGCCGCGGATGGGGTTTGCGGTTGCGTTGTGGCTTGCTGACCCGAGGCGATTCCAGCAAACGTAATCACAATCGCTGCTAGGCTTGTCTTCATTTTGAAATGGCTCCTTGAATTGTCGGGAAAACGGACGGCATTCGTACCCGGGTATACCCTGCTCAATCCCCGGCTGCTCACAGCATGAACTTCATTTGCTCATGCGACAGGCCCGGAAAAACTCAGCGCCCGGTAACGTCAACCAGGCCAACAGACTATTTCCGGTGAGCCGGATTATAAGTATGTACCTCGACGAAGGCAAGCTTCCTTTCGTAGACGCCCTCACCCGTCTTGTAAGATGTGGCTCGACGCTCTTGCGGTTGCGCACATCCAACATAACAATCATAGGGGAGAGTTCCAATGGATGGAACCGGCAATAATACTAGTTTGGCAGGGCAAGTCGCCGTGATTACCGGCGCAGGACGCGGCATCGGCGCCGCCATTGCTGCCAAACTCGCCAGCCTGGGAGCCACCGCGGTGCTTTGCGGACGCACCCGCGAACCGCTGCAATCTACCGCTGACGCGATTTCGAAAGCCGGTGGGCAAGCCAGGGCATTGACGTGCGACGTGACCGACCTGCATTCCGTCGAAGCCGCCGCCGCTCAAGTAGACCAGACTCTCGGACGAATCGATATTCTGGTCAACAACGCCGGCGTGGGCGGCTTCGGAGGTCCACTCCACCAGTTGCCACCCGAATCCTGGGACCAGGTCTTGAACACAAACTTGCGTGGAGTCTATTACGGCATTCGCGCCTTCGCGCCCATGATGATTCGCGCCCGCACTGGACACATCATCAACATCTCCTCCCTCGCCGGCAAGAACGCCCTCCCCAACGGCGCAGCCTACGCCGCCTCGAAATGGGGACTGAACGGTTTGAGCTATTCCGTCGCGGAGGAACTCCGCAGCCACAATATTCGAGTCTCGGTAGTCTGTCCGGGCTCAGTCGACACCGAATTAAGTCCGCACCCAGGAAAGGATAAAACGAAGATGCTGCGACCGGAAGACGTAGCCCTTGTCGTCGCAATGCTGGTCACGCAAGCCCCGCAATCCTTCGTCAGCGAGGTTCTACTGCGGCCAACCCAAAAGCCGTAAGCAACTGTCGAAAAACACTCGTGTGGCGCGAGTGCCCCCCGCCCCGCGGGTCGTTGCCAGCAATCGTGTAGCGCGGATACTCCTGTCCGCGGGCAGTTAGCGAGAATTTTGCCCAGCGCGGTGTATGATGCCAGCTCTGCAGCTGTAACCAGTCACGCTGACGACGCCAAACGCGGGAGCTTTGTTGATGAAGGTCTTTGTCCGTTATGCACTATGCCTAACGTTGCTCGTCGTTGCCGGATTTGCTCAAGACACAACCCACGCCGGATTTCGATCCGTCCGAGTAGACGCCGGGAAAGTCATCGGAGAAATCCGCTCCTTTCAAGGAGTGAACGGTCCACCAAGCCCTGTGATGGCGGGACTTCCAAACCTCGTCGAGCGCTACAAAGATCTCCGCATTGATCAGGTTCGAACCCACGATTTTATGGGCCCCACGGAAATAGATTCAAAGTTCGTGCTCGGAAACGGACTGCTCACTTGGCTTATTCCAGACAAGGGGCAGCGCGCCGGTGTAGTAAGAGCTGGGAATGCGAGCATAATCTTTCCTGACTGGGGAGCCGATCCCGAGAAACCAGAAAGCTACAATTTTGTTCCAACCGACAAGGTGATCGCTGCCGTCCGCGCCAGCGGCGCGGAAGTCTACTACCGTGTTGGACGCAGTTGGGGCGCCAACATCAATCCGCCGGATGATTTCGACAAATTTGCCAGCGTAGTGAAACACATTGCCATGCACTACAACCAGGGCTGGGCAAGCGGCTTCCATGATGGCATTCGCTATTGGGAGTTCTGGAATGAGCCGGAGGCCTTATTCTGGTCGGGCACCCCGCAGAAGTTTTATTCCCTGTACGAAAAAACCGCACGAGCCCTGAAGTCTGTCGATTCCACACTCAAAGTTGGCGGCGTCGCCAAGGCTTTCCCGTCCGACGATGGAGGCTACCGCGAAGGCTTCATCGATTACTGCGCCTCGCATCAAGTACCGCTAGATTTTTATTCCTGGCACACCTATGCCAATGGTTCCGCGGACCCTTACGACGCGGTTCGCCTCGCCAACGAAATTCGCGGCATCCTGAAGCTGCACGGGTTCCCTCACGCAGAGAGCATTCTCTCCGAATGGAATCTGAGCGCCGACTTTACCGAGTCCGAGAAGGCCGAGCTTCAAGGCGAACACAACGCCGCCTTTATCGGCGCGGTGCTCAGCTACTTTCAGGACACCTCCATTGACCACGCCCATTTCTATCGTGGGGATGCGGCATGGATGGGACTCTTCGGCCTTGACGGCAACTATTTCAAGACCGCATATACGTTCAAGGCAATGGGTAAAATGCTGGACACGCCGCAACGCCTTCCAGTCGAGGGAACGGATACTTTCGGCTTCGCCGCGCTTGCAGGCCGCTCCGCGGATGGCAACACCGTTCAGATCGTGATCAGCAACTATGCGATTCCCGCGAACTACAAGCCGGACCTCATGCCCATGCCGCCGGAATTGCAAAAGGCCGCACCACCCATGGCGGATATGTCCAAAATCAAGTTCCTGCCACCACGCACCAACATCGTTTACCGCGACAACAGCGGCTACAACCTGACCATCAGCAATCTGCCTTGGGGAAAAGCCGGGTTCAGCATGAAGCGCTACCGAATCAGCAGAACCCGGAATCTCGACCTGGTGGAAGAAGGATCTGGGAAGGAAGGCGCTTTGAATTTGTCTAATCCACTTGCACCCGACACCTTGGAACTTATCGTCCTCACGCGCCAGTGACAGTCCGGTCGGTGGTCCGCCCATTCCAAGCGCAACTCTGAATCACATATAAATGGGGGTGCCCCATTCTTCCGCGTTCTGTACGGAAGGGTGGGAGGCGATAACACCCATTCCCGACTACCCATATTCCCTTCGACAGGAAGCTCCACAAGCGCATCCCCGCCAGCCCCGCCCGTTTTTTTTCATTGACCGCAAGCCTCAAAGTCGGATAAGCTAGTACAACTTACATTATCTGTAAGATAACTATCGATCTTTGACAATCTGATCCCGTCCAAGCGTGCCGCTGCACTGTCGGCCCCAAAATGTCCCTTCAGTCCCAAAACGGGACATTGTCCCAGCCGTAACTCCAATGTTATCTAGATTTTGCGTGTAACTCCTGTAAACTCAAAGATCTAGCACATAGTCGTAAAATAACTCGTTTGTTTTAGAGATTTTGCGCATGAACAGGGGGGAGGGGGTACCAGTATTCGACAGGAAACTCCGTCCCAAAGCGGGAAAAGCTCACTGTTCCAGATTACTTCTTGAACAGATTCTCGAACGCCGTTCGCGCATCCATGGGCCGCACCGAACTCGGGGTAGATGTTTCCTTCTCCACCCGGACCCGCATGGAATAGAACGTACATTGATTGCGCTCGTCCTTGCGGGGGATTCGCTCGGGGATGGGTTGCGTACATTCGAACCGGCTTGAAGTATCGAAATGCGTGCACTGCCGGCAGGAGTGAAGTTCGAAGCCGCACTTCGGACATTTTCCAATCGGTTCGGAGATTGACGCCAGCAGAGTTCCGCATTGCGCGCAACGCGAAACCGTATGCGTGCCTGGCATCTGCAGCGCGCGCGGGCCGAACGTTTCTTTCTTGACCGGACGTTCGGCAGATTGCTTTTGCCGAGCTTCGTCCGTGCCTCGGTCCCGGTCGCGGTCTTGATACCCGTGTTGGCGATACTTTGCCATGAATGTCCCTCCGGCGCAGCGGATATTGTCTCGCTTCGTCCCGATCTCGACAAGTCGGTTGTGCCGAGGCAAACAAAAATGCAGTTCGCCATAGCCCTGACCGACGCCAACAGCATCTCAAGCGAGCGAATCACAATGGGCGGCGCCAATATCATCCCTCGTCCCACTACAGCGATATGCGTCCCGTCGTACCGTGCTGGCAGAATTGTAATTCGCCATAACGGGTGCTACCATCCGATTAGTAATAGGAGAGTTGGAGGCTGCATTTATGTCTGAGAGAGATAGCAACAGTTTTCTGTGGTTTCTTGCGGGGCTGGGTATCGGCGCCGTCGCTGGAGTGCTTTACGCCCCACGTTCGGGCGACGAAACTCGTGAGGCGCTGCTCTCGAAGGCTGAGAATGGTCGCGAGTTCGTTCGTGATCGCGCCCGGCAGGCTCGGGAGCAAGCTGCGGGTTGGGCCGATCGCGGCCGCGAAGTATTGAGCCAGCAGAAGGAGCAGTTCAGGTCTGCCTATGAAGCTGGAAAACAGGCGTATCAGGAAGCCACCGCTTCCGAGGGTGGCGGCCCAAAAAATCCGTGATGCATCAGTCTCCGTAGCGCCAGTTTCTTAGCGCCGTAAAAGCGGAGGAACACTTATGGACTATCTGCCTATTTTTATCGGCGTCACTGCGGCGGCCGTGGTAATCCAAGCCGGAATTCTCGTCGCCATGTACCTGGCCGTGCGTCAAACCACGGCGCGTATGGAGACTTTGGCGACGGACGTCACGACCAAAGTTCTGCCTGTGGCTGAGGACGTGTACTCGATGCTGACGGAGTTTCGTCCGCACCTCCAGGTCTTGGTCAGGAACGTTGGCGAGTCGAGCACACTGGTTCGCGCGCAGATTGAGCGTCTCGATGCCACCGTCGGCGATGCCATCGACCGGGCGCGCTTGCAGGTGATCCGCGCGGACGAGCTGCTGAATCGCACCATGGACCGCGTGGAAAACACCACCAACTTGGTGCACAGGACCGTAGTTTCTCCCGTCCGGCAGTTTGCGGGGCTCGTTCAGGGAATCACGTCTGGCCTGGAAGTCCTGGTCGGGGCGAAACGTCGCCGGCGAAATGGTGTTCCCGTGCCGCAGGACGAAATGTTCATTTAGATTGTTTTGGGCAACTGAACTTCAAAGGCAGCGCCGAGGCGCTGCTTTTTCTTTTGTCGGCGGCTTGCCGTTTACGAAATAACGCGCAGGATCATTTGCGTCCCGCTGTCCAACTTCACGTTGTGCTTCGGAGAACTTAGCAATGAATCCTGCACCGCCCCGGTCGTGAGCGATACTCCCGACATCCCCACTACGCCATGTGCATCGGAGGTCAGACGACTATTGGCCGCGGACCCGGACGTCCCCTCTGGACTAGCGGCGTCTGGCATATTGCCGCCCGGGCTCGGCTGCGGAGCTGGGTAGCCGCCACGGCTTGTAGAAGACATGGGCGACGGTGCGCCGGAGTTGCCCGCTCCGCCCGTGGGCTCGTTGACCGCCGTTGCGGTATTTGATTCCGGTGAGCCAATGGCCTGAATCGAAGCCTTGAGTGGTATCTCGGTCCCATTCTTCAAGACCAATTTGTCGAAGGCAATCCCCAGCGTCGACGCAGACTCGCCCTGGTGCGGCGACGCCTCGGCCACGTGGCCGAGGACTCTCGCTCCTCTGGGCGCGAGCACCTCGTTCTTATCCGATAGAAAATCGTCCATGGTCTTGGCAGTCACTTCATCGCCAACTTTGGCCTTCTTGGCATCGATCGTCTTTGCCAGTTCGACGCGAATGATCGTTCCCGGCGCAAGCCGCATGGTTGTGTTCGGAGTCTGCGATCCACCGTTTGGTTGCGCTGGGTTTTGAGCCAGAGAAATACCGGTGAGCAAACCCGCTGCTAGTATGGAAATAAGAAGCTTCTTCATAGACCTCTCCTCTCTTTACTAATCGAGAAGCCTACGGTTTGCCAAAGGTTTTCCGCGGACGATAATTTTCTTAGGTGAGAAGTCCAGGCGCGGTTGAATGCTGGATAGTTAGAGGATCCAGCCGCCACCGACGACCACGTTTCCATCGTAGAAAACCGCTGCCTGGCCCGGTGTGATCGCGCGCTGCGGCTCGTCGAACATCACCAGGACTTCGTCGTGGCCTGCATTCTCTAGTACTGCGGGCGCTCCTTCGTGGCGATGTCGAATCTTCACCCGCACTCGCATCGGCGCGAGCAATTCCTCCACTGCGACCAGATTCACGCGGCGGGCACGCAGCGTTCGTGAGTACAGATCCTCTTTGTTGCCAACCACTACCTGGCGCTGGTCTCCCTTGATCTGAATGACGTACAGCGGTGAGCCCGTGGCCACGCCCAGGCCCTTGCGCTGGCCCACGGTGAAGTTGTGGATGCCGTTGTGCTCGCCGATAACTTGTCCGTCGGTAGTGACAAGTTCACCCGCAGTATCCGGCAGAAACTCGCCCTGTTCCGCCAAATAAGCATCGAGAAACTTCTTGTAGTCGCCTCCAGGGACGAAGCATATCTCCTGCGAATCCGGCTTGGCGGCGAGAGCCAGCCCGTGGTGTCGCGCCAGATCGCGAACCTGCGGCTTAGTCATTTCGCCCAAAGGAAACAGAGTGCGGCTGAGCTGATCTTGCGTCAGACCGAACAGGAAATAGGTTTGGTCCTTGGACAAATCGGTCGGACGCTTGAGCAGCCAGCGCCCACGCCTGTCGTCGAATTCAACCCGAGCATAGTGGCCCGTCGCCAGTGCATCCGCGCCGATTTGCTGAGCCACAATCAACAACTGATCAAACTTCAGATGGTTGTTGCACAGGCTGCAAGGGATCGGCGTGCGTCCCGACAAATACTCCTCGACGAAAGGCTGCACCACGTCGCGCTCGAAGCGGTCTTCGTGATTGACCACGTAGTAAGGGATGCCCAGAGTCTCGGCGACGCGGCGCGCGTCATAAACATCATCGAGCGAGCAGCAGCGGCCTTGCACGGCTTCGGGCATGCCGGGATGTCCCGCCAGGCGGCGCTGGTTCCATAGCTGCATGGTCAGACCGATGACGTCGTGTCCTTCGGCGCGGAGCATGGCCGCGACGGTCGAGGAATCGACTCCGCCTGACATGGCCACGGCGATGGTCTTGTTTTGCAGCATCGGATTTCACGTCGAGCTGTCACCCCGAGCTGACAGCTTTCAGCCGTCAGCTCTCAGCAAAAGAGCTCGTTTGACAGGTTTAAGCTGAAAGCTGATAGCTAAGAGCTGACAGCTGTTCTATTGTAAACCGGCGACAACTCTCGTAGTCGCTCTACGGTTTGTGGCAGGAGATTCAGGGCGAATTGAACATCCTCGGGAGTGTTCTGCTTGCCCAGGCTAAACCGGAGGCTGGCGCGGGCTGTTTCTGGGGGCAAGCCCATGGCGGTGAGCACGTGGGACGGCTCGATTGCGCCTGACGAGCATGCTGCTCCTGTCGAGACTGCGAGTCCTTTCAGATCCAGCGCGATTACCAGCGACTCTCCTTCGATGTAGTCGAAATGAATGTTCGTGGTGTTGGGGACGCGTGGAGCGCCTTCTCCGTTGACGCCTGTGGCCTCAACCTTGGACAGAATCTCTTGTTCGATGCGATCGCGCATCGCCGACATGTGTGCCAGGTCGCCTCGCTGCAATGCTTCTCTGGCGAGTTCTGCAGCCTTGCCGAGACCGATGATTCCAGGGACGTTCTCTGTACCTGCACGACGCGATCGCTCGTGGCTTCCGCCATAAAACATGGGCTCCACGACGGTTCCCTTGCGCACATAAAGTGCGCCCACGCCTTGCGGCGCGTGCAGCTTGTGCCCGGAGATCGAAAGCAGATCACAGCAGAGACGATTTACGTCGATGAGGACCTTCCCTGCCGCTTGCACCGCGTCGGTATGGAAATATATGTCTGCCTCGGCGGCAATTTTGCCGATCTCCTCGACGGGTTGCAGGACGCCGGTTTCGTTGTTTGCCATCATGATGGTGATCAGCTTGCTGTGCGGACGCAACGCACGGCGCACGTCGTCTGGGTCGATTCGTCCACGACCGTCCACGGGAACATACGTGACTTCGCATCCCGTGGCTTCCAGGTGCTTGCACGAGTTCAGCACCGCATGGTGTTCAACAGTTGAACTGATTACGTGGTCGCCGGGCTGGCTCACGCCAGAAATGGCGAGATTGTCGGCTTCGGTGCCGCCGCTGGTAAAGACGACTTCCGAAGCCCGGCAGCCGAGCAACGCTGCCACCGATTCGCGGGCACGCTCCACCGCGGCGCGCGTCTCCTGCCCGTGATGGTGGATGGACGATGCGTTGCCGAAGTGTTCGGCGAAGTATGGACGCATGGCCTCGAAGACCTCGGGGAGGAGCGGGGTGGTGGCGTTGTTGTCGAAATAGACTCGGCGCATGGAATTCCCGTTTTTATTCTACGCCTGCCCCAATTTGGGATCCTGAGAAGGCCGGTTTGAAAGCCGAGTCGGTTCGCGGCATAATTTTTGGGTATACCCCCTCCCCCCGTGATCTTTTGGAATCATGGGGTTACCACCGGACTACCCTCAAAATCTTTGAGGAATAATGACTTACACGTAAAATATTCCGGAATAAGGAGTTAGCTAGTCGAACATCTATGGTTGCTGAGAGCTAATATACTCAACATATAGTATCTCATTGACAAGACAAACTCAACGATTAGGTAGTGGCGAAGAACGAGAACGCCCACAACCTAGGGCGGAAAAGCAGGTTTCTCGACTGCGCAAGAACATCCGCGTTTGCGGCATGTTCTTGCGCACCTCGAAATGACGGCAAGAAATTGAATAGTGAGCCAAGCGTGCGTCTAGCTGGCGGCGCGGCGGGCTTCGGCTTCTTTTTGCGAGACGTAACGGAGCAGGATGTCGCGCAGGGAGACCAGGCCCTTTAGCTGCTTGCCGTCCGTGATGGGCAGGTGGCGGAAGCCGAACTCGCGCATCAGGAAGAGGCAGTTGTCGATGGTTTCGTCGACGTTGACCGATTTTGGGTTGGCGGTCATGACTTCAGAAATCTTGGTGGTTCCGGGCATGCGTCCGAGCGCGACTACCCGGTTCATTACATCGCGTTCGGAGAAGATGCCGACGATGTCTCCGTTGCGTAGTACGGGCAGAGCGCCGATGCTGTGTTCCATCATGAAGCGGGCAGCTTCGAGGACGGTGCTGTCGGCGTCAATGGAGTAGACTCGGCGGTCTTTCACGATATCGTAAACCTGTCCCATACATCACCCCTTGGGAGCGGCTTTGGCAGGGTTGGTGCGGCCCGCCAGCCGCGAGATTTAACACTTTATCACGGAGTGGGGTGGGGAGGAAAAGGGCTCGGATTTATAGTGGCGTTTGAAGCGGCGTCTGGCCCCAAAGCGTACCTGGCTTTGCTCGGCCGCCCGGACGAGGGCGTCCGGACCTACGTGGGCGATTCTGGCGCCTGCGGCTTCCCCGAGCGAGGGCGCTCGCGCCTACATTGACGTGCATTGGCCGTGCGAAGTTGGTTGGCTTCTGCTATCTTCTTGGCTTCACATCGGTCAATCGAATTTTGTTTTTGTTAAGGAGTGTGGATGTCCGAATCGGTGCGGCCTGAGCCTTCTCCGCTGTATCGCTGGATGGTTCTTATCTTTCTCAGCCTGGCGATGTTTGGAAATTATTATGTTTACGACGCGTTGAGTCCCCTGGCCGACGTACTGAAGCAACAGCTTGGCTTTTCGGATTCGAATATTGGACTGCTGCAAGCGATTTACAGTTTCCCCAACATATTTACCGTGGTCATCGGCGGGGTCCTGATTGACCGGATCGGACTGCGAAGGTCTTTGATGATTTTCGCGGTTCTTTGCCTGATTGGGCCAGCAATTACGGTGGCATCCGGACACCTTTGGCTTATGGCCGTCGGGCGGCTCATTTTTGGCATGGGGGCGGAATCGCTGATCGTTGCGGTCACAGCTGCGCTGGCTCGCTGGTTCAAAGGCAAAGAGCTGAGTTTTGCCTTTGGCATCAACCTGACCATCTGCCGGCTGGGTTCCTTTGCGGCGCTGAACTCCCCGACCTGGGCTCGGTCGGCTTACACGCACTGGCGCTCACCCTTCCTGATCGCGCTCGGTGTTTCCTCCTTGTGCGTGATCGGGGCGGTTATCTATTGGGTCCTGGAGGTGCACGCGGAAAAGGTCTACCATCTCGGCGAAGTCTCAACTGACAAAGTGGTTTTCGCCGATTTATTCAAGTTCGGGGTGAGCTATTGGTATATTGTCGCCCTCTGCGTCACCTTCTACTCGGCCATCTTCCCTTTCCAGACCTTCGCGGTAAAGTTCTTTATCGAAGCCCATGGGACTTCACGGGAGTTTGGCGGATTCCTTTCCAGCACCTTGACCCTTTTTGCCATGATTGCCACGCCGCTGTTCGGGCTTATGGTCGACAAGGTGGGCAGGCGCGCAATCTTGATGATGCTCGGGTCTCTGCTGCTGATCCCCGTCTATCTGATGATGGCCTATACCCACATCAACCTCTATGTGCCGATGGCGATGATGGGGGTGGCTTTTTCGTTGATTCCGGCCGTGATGTGGCCGTCGGTTGCCTATATCGTGGACCAGTCGAAGCTGGGCACGGCATATGGGCTGATGACGATGATCCAGAATATCGGCCTGTTCGGATTCAACCTGGTGATCGGCTGGGCTAACGATTTCGGCCAGGCCAGTGCGGAGAATCCGAGCGGCTATCATCTGGGAATGTGGATTTTCTCGATTCTTGGCTTCCTGGGAGTGTTCTTTGCTTTCCTGCTCCACGAGAGGGAAACCGGACCCCATGGTCATGGACTCGAAACCATAACCACGGCCTCGGCGTCGGCTTAGGGCCAATAACCATGGGCTCCCAGAATGGTTCTTTTGGTCCTTTCTGACGACTCCTGAATCTATTAACAGTTGCTGCAGACTTGCCATGAGAAGCTATCATCAGTTGGCGAAGTAATGACACGGGTCAAGAAAGGCCCATCAAGCTTTTGGGCCACAAGTTCTTTCTGGCCTAGAATCTCGAGGGCTCGAAGGGACTGCCTAAAGTAACCCGCAAGCAGTACAACGAAAAGAGACTTACGCTGCATCTGACTGAGTGCGGCCGGAACAGGTGACTTGACGGACGCGAAAAAACAGCGAGACAGGCTTTCCGAAGCACAGGCAATTGAACGGGCTAAGCAGGGGGATGCAGAGGCTTTTGAGGCCCTGTATAACCTGCACAAGCGCCGGGTCTATTCGCTTTGTCTTCGTATGACGGCGAACACAGCCGCAGCCGAAGACTTAACCCAGGAAGCCTTTCTGCAGTTGTTCCGCAAGATTGGAACGTTTCGCGGCGAATCGGCTTTTTCCACTTGGCTGCATCGGATGGCGGTGAACGTCGTCCTGATGCAACTGCGAAAGAAGGGCCTTCCTGTGGTTCCGCTCGAGGAAAACATCGAGACGGAAGAGGAGACGCCGAGGAAGGAACTGGGTGCAGACGACCCAAGGTTAGCCGGATCCATCGACCGGATGCAATTAGAACGGTCGATTGCGGGGTTGCCACCGGGATACCGGATGATTTTTTTGCTGCATGACGTTGAGGGTTACGAGCACAATGAGATTGCCGAAATAGTGGGATGTTCCATCGGCAACAGCAAGTCACAATTACACAAAGCGCGCATGAAGCTACGAGAGATCCTCAAAACGAGCAGAGCTGAAAAAGCCACAAAGCCGTGAGGGGCGATCATACAGAGGCATCGGGGAGAGGTAGTATGACCTGTGATGAGTTTGAACGGGTCCTGCCAGAGCTTGGGAGCGGCCACAGTATTGAGCAGGAGGAACACCTGAAATCCTGCTCCGCATGTTCGGATCTGGTAGCAGATCTGAACGCCATTTCACAACAGGCGCGGACCTTGCGAGGTTCCGAGGAACCCAGCCCGTGGGTCTGGAATTCGATTGAAGTCGCGCTACGGCAAGAGGGGCTGATTCGTCAGCCCCATCCAGAGCATCCGCTACTACACCCTCCGCGACTCAGTTGGAAGTTGCGCTGGCTGGTACCGGCCGCGGCTGCATGTCTGGTCGTCTTCGGCGTGCTTCTGCACCAACGCGGAATAGGGCCGCACGTGGCAATCCAGCAATCTCCTCCTGCCGGTGTTGAAACTGCCGACCTGCAGCCGAACCGCGCCGAGGTGATGGCCGGCGATGATCTGCAACTGCTCAATACGGTGGCGTCCCGTATGCCATCCATGCGAGCCGCATATGAAGCGAATCTGCGGGCAGTAAACGCTTACATTCGGGATGCGGAACAATCGGCGAACAGCGATCCCAACGACGAGGTCGCACAGCAGTATCTGAGGAATGCGTACGAGCAGAAGGCCATGGTCTATGAGATGGCCTTGGACCGTTCTCTGCCATAGTAGAATAGCCGTGGGTCGGGGACCCGCAGGCGCAGTGCCGCGGGCGTTTGGGGAGAAGTTGATTATGCATCGCAAGCAACGCGTGGCAACGTTGGCCGTCGTGATGATCCTTGTCGTGGCTGTTTTTGGCGCAGCCGAGACCACCCGCAAGGAAATGCATTTCAAAGTCGGCCGCCGGGCCAGCATTTCCATCATCAACCAGTACGGGCCCGTGTCGGTTAAACCTGGTCCTGGGAAGCGGGTGATGGTCACGGCAATTTTGTACTCCGGCAAAGTTGAAATTGACCAGAGTAAGAGGGGAAATCGAGTGTCGATTGTCTCCCATCTTCTGGACGGGGCAGACGCGAGTACGGGACGCGTTGATTACGAAGTTCTCGTGCCTGCGGATGCGAGCGTGACGTTGCATTCTACAACGGGACCGTTGCACGTGGAAAAACTCCACGGCGACGTGGTCCTGGAAGGCAGTACTGCCATGGTGGACGTACGCGATATGAGTGATGCGCATGTTCACGTCAAGACGCTAAACGGCTCTGTGAGCCTTACCAACGTCAGCGATGGATATGTGGAAATCACCTCGGTCAGCGGCGATGTGGCTCTGAACGCCGTGAATGCGACCTCCGTCCACGTGAATTCGAGCAGCGGCAAAATCCATTATGACGGGGATTTCGGGGATGAGGGGCAATACTCGTTGACCAGCCACAGCGGAGACATTGAGGCGATTGCGCCCTCTTATGCGTCAATCGAAGTGGTCGCTCGTTCCGTGCAGGGACGAGTGGAGAACGATTTTCCTTTAGAACCCGAGCACACCTCCTTTGTGACCCGGGCCGGGAGTGCCTTCGCAGGTACCGTGGGGAAGGCCGCATCTTCGGTTCGGTTGCTTTCCTTCAGTGGTAAAATTCACCTCAAGAAACGCGAACAATAAATCCTGAACCATCGGACTGGGCGGGTGCAAAACCGTTTCAGGAAATCGAGGACCAGCCCCGGTTCGAGGCCGGCGGTCAATCGGCCTGTGCGCGAGCTTCGGACGGTGTTCCTGGTGGGTTATATGGGCGCGGGCAAAACCACGGTGGGCCGGGCTCTGAGCCTCCGGTTAGGTTTGCCATTCGAAGACTTGGACGACCGGATTCAGCTTCGCGAGGGCAAGACCATCAAGCAGATTTTTCGCGAGTCCGGAGAAGCCGAATTCAGGCGAGCCGAAAGCGCAGCGTTGCGCGAATTGCTCGGAGAACTTGGTCCGTCACCCCGGGTGGTGGCATTGGGCGGAGGCGCTTTCGTGCAGCCTGGCAACGCCGCCCTGATCGAACAGGCAGGGGGGCATTCGGTTTTTCTCGATGCGCCAGTCGACGAATTGCTGCGGCGATGCGAGGACGAACCCGCGAAGCGTCCCTTACGGCAAGATGCAAAGCAATTTCGCGAATTGTATGTAACGCGGCGGCCGTCCTATATGAACGCCGCCATCCACATTGATACGACAGGCAAAGATGTGGATACAGTCGCAGCGGAGGTAGCATGCAGTCTGGGGTTGGAGTGAAGAAGCCAGTGAAGAATGCTGGCTTCGTATTCGGAACCGTTTTAGCGCTGGCATGGCTATGCGTGCTGGGGGCATCGGCTGCAGTATCCGCCTCGGACAAGAACGAGAAGACGCCGTCGCCTCAGATGGTAGACTCCGGATCGTTTGGGGTCTTCATGAATGGGCGTCGCGTGGCGACCGAAACTTTCTCCATCCACCAGAGCGGTGATGGTAGCTCAATTGTTTCGCAGTTCAAGAGCGAGGCGGGAGCCGATAAAGCCGAGCAAACATCCGACTGGCAAATGAGCGCCAAAGGCGAATTACGAAAATACGAATGGAAAGAAGTCAGCCCCGGACAATCGCGCGCCGTGGTTCAGCCCAACCAGGATTTTCTGCTCGAGCACTTCAGAAACAGCCCCAATGACAAGGATCAAGAGCAACCCTTTATGCTGCCGGCGTCCAGCAGCATGCTGGACGATTATTTCTTTGTCCAGAGAGAAGTCCTGGTTTGGAAATTCCTGGCCAGCAGCTGCAAGCAGGACAAGGGCGCGTTGCAATGTCCGTTCAAACAACCGGTACAATTCGGGGCGTTGAATCCACATGCGCGCTCCTCGATGGCCGTGACGGTAGAGTTCGCTGGCCGGGAAAAAGTTACGATCCGGGGTACGGAACGTGAACTGAACCGCGTGGACTTAAAGAGCGAGTCAAGCAGTTGGGCGCTTTGGCTCGATGACCAGTTTAAGCTGCAACGAATTCTGCTCTCGGGGGACAACACGGAAGTCGTACGAGACTAGGTCGCATTGGCCCTTATTGACTCACGCACGGTGCGGGTGCTGGTGACCACGCTATTCTTCGCGCTGGGGCTGGGTTTCTTGTATATCGCGCGCCGCACGCTGATTGCTTTCCTGTTCGCAGTTTTCTTCGCGTACCTCGTCGATCCTGCCGTTTCCAGCCTGCACAGGTGGACCCGGGGGCGAGGACCAGCTATTGCCGTCATTTATCTTTTGTTTGTCATCCTGCTGGGTTCGCTCTTTTTCTTTGTGGGACCACGGACGGCACGCGAGGCGCGCCGGCTGGGCGAATCCTGGCCATCTCTTACCGACCGAGTCAATACCGGCGATCTGGCCCACCAGATTGGACAACAACGCGGGTGGAGCGGTGAAACCACGCAGTTGCTGCAGAAGGTTATCTCGGACCCTCGCCTCGGCGGCATAGCGCAAGAGGTTGGAATACGCATCGCGGAAGTCGCGAAGCAAGCCTGGCTTCTGATTGTCGTGCCCATTCTGGCGATATTTTTTCTGAAGGATGGGCGAGGGTTCAGTGAAGTCGCCCTTTCGATGGTACAAAGCAGACCACAACGCGAGTTTTTACAAGACGTACTCACCGACCTGAATCAGATGCTGGCTCAGTTCATCCGCGCCCAACTTGAACTGGCTGCCTTGTCGCTGCTGGTTTACATCTCTTTTATGACCGCAACGCGAGTGCCGTACGCGCTGGTGCTGGGGACGGCGGGCGGCATAATGGAATTCATTCCCGTGGTCGGCCCATTGGTCGCTGGAGTTGTGATTTTAGCGGTCGCGCTGCTCATGAGCTACCCGCACTGGCTGATGCTGCTCGCTTTCCTGATCGCATGGCGTTTAATTCAGGACTACGTGGTTTCCCCGCGCATCATGGGGAAGAGCATGGAACTGCATCCACTGGCAGCGATCTTTGGCGTATTGGCAGGAGCCGAAATTGCCGGAGTGCTCGGCGTCTATCTTTCCATTCCCGTGATGGCCAGCCTGCGCATCGTGTGGCGGCGCTGGCGGCTGTACGCAGAGAAGAAACGCTTCGGGCCGCTGAATGAATACTCGTTTGGAACCGAGATCAGCCCCAAGGTTTGACTGGCTTTATGAAATGTTATTTATCGCAGCTCTTCCATCACCTGTTCGAGCACTTCCCTTCCCGGACGCGTCACCGACTCAGGCAAAGTCGCCAAAGGCTCTTCGGTCACGTTGAGCATGTCGATGAAGCTGGGCGCCTCGGGGTTTACATAGAAAAGTCCGGTCAGAACTTCGCCTTTTTCGTGAGCTTCGTGCAGACGGCTGATGGCTTTGATTCGATTCGTGGCATCGTAATCTTCTTCGAGCTTAGTGAGCCGCAGCCGCGATCCGTCATGCATGGTCACTTCAGCGGTCGTACCCGGATCGTAGTCCACGTTGATTTCCTCGAACGCCGGAACGAAGCTGATGTCCTGCAGCGGCTCCTCGTGGTCTTTCATGTATTTGTAGGATTTCGTTGAGCCCTCGTGGTCGTTGAAAGTCACGCAAGGTGAAACCACGTCGAGCATCACCGTGCCCTTGTGGGCGATGGCGGCCTTGAGCATGCTGTGCAGCTGCCGCTTGTCGCCGGAGAACGACCGGCCAACAAAAGTTGCGCCCAGGGTAATGGCCATGGCACAAGTGTCGATGGGAGGAAGATCGTTGAGCACGCCGGACTTTAGTTTGGAGCCGAGATCAGCCGTCGCCGAGAACTGGCCCTTCGTGAGCCCGTAGACGCCGTTGTCCTCGATGATGTAAATGATCGGCAAGTTGCGCCGCATCAGGTGGACGAACTGGCCGATGCCGATCGACGCCGTATCACCATCGCCGCTGACTCCAAGCGCGATCAGCTTATGGTTCGCCAACATGGCTCCGGTGGCGACTGACGGCATGCGTCCGTGCACCGCGTTGAAGCTGTGCGAGCGGTTCATGAAATACGCCGGACTTTTCGAAGAACATCCGATGCCACTGGGCTTGATGACGCGCTCGGGCTGGACGCCCATTTCGTACATGGCGTCGATGATGCGCTCGGAAATCGCGTTGTGCCCGCAGCCAGCGCAGAGCGTGGTCTTGCCACCGCGGTAGTCGAGAACGGTCAGGCCGATGCGATTGATCTTGGGTGCGGGGGTCGGGGTGCTGGTAGTCGTGGTCGCCATGTTATTTGCCTTCCATGCTCGTGAGTTCGTCGGTTACCGACCGCGCGTCCAGCGGCAGGCCATGAATGTGCGCAATGCTGCGCAGGCGCGTTACCAGCTCCGGCTTGATATCGAGCTTGATCAAGCTGAGCATCTGGGCATCGCGGTTTTGTTCGACCACGTACACCCGATCGTGCTGTTCGATGAATTCGTGCACCTCGCGCGAGAATGGATAAGCTTTCAGGCGCAGATAATCGGCTTCGATGTTGTATTCGTCGCGCAACTGATCGCGCGATTCAATGATGGCCCAGTGCGATGTGCCGTAGGCTATAATGCCGATCTTCGATTTGGACTTGCCACTGCTGATTAATTCGGGCCGCGGAACAAAAGATCTCGCGGTCTCGAATTTCTTATTGATGCGCTCCATGTTCTTTTCGAAGTCGTCCGGACGTTCGCTGTAACCTGATTTTTCATTGTGTCCGGTGCCACGGGTAAAATACGCAGCCGCTGGATGCTCGGTGCCAGGCAGAGTGCGATAACCAATACCGTCGCCGTCGACATCTTTGTACCGCGAAAAGCCTCCCAACCGGTCGAGATCTTCCTTGGAGAGCACCTTGCCGCGGTTGATCGGTTCTTTCGGATATTCGAACGGGTCCGACATCCAGTTATTCATCCCCAGATCGAGATCCGACATTACGAAGACTAAAGTCTGGAACTGCTCGGCAAGATTGAAAGCGTCCTGCGCCATGGTGAAACATTCGGCCACGGAACACGGCATCAGCAAGATGTTCTTGGTATCGCCGTGGGAAAGAAACGCAGTTGAGAGAATGTCGCCCTGTGAAGTGCGCGTGGGCAGACCCGTGGAAGGGCCGACGCGCTGAATGTCCCAGACTACGCCTGGAACTTCCGCATAGTAAGCGAGGCCGGCAAACTCCGCCATCAGCGAGATGCCCGGCCCGGCGGTCGCAGTCATGGAACGCGCCCCGGCCCACCCTGCGCCCAACACCATACCAATTGCAGCAAGCTCGTCTTCCGCTTGCACGATGGCAAAAGTCGCCTTGCCATCCGGACCGATTCGATACTCCTTCATGTAGTCGATCAACGTCTCGACCAACGACGATGACGGCGTAATGGGATACCAGGTCACGACTGTGACCCCGGCAAACATGCAGCCCAGCGCAGCGGCAGAATTACCGTCGATGATAATCATCCCTTGATTCTTATCCATGCGCTGGATGAAGTAGGGATCTTGCTTGGTAAGATTGGCGGCAGCATAGTCGAACCCGGCGCGGACTGCCGCGAGATTCAAATTGGCGGCCTTCACTTTCGTGGCGAACTGCTTGCGCAAGGCCTTTTCTACCTCGGCCATATCGATGCCGAGCAAGTGGGCCGCAACGCCAACGTAAATCATGTTCTTGACCAGCTTGCGTAACTTGGCTTCCGGACAGACCGGCGCCACCAGCTTGTCGTAGGGAACCGGATAAAAAACCAAATCAGTACGCAATTTATTCAAGTTCAGCGGTTCGTCATAAAGCACGACCGCGCCTGACGCCAGCGACATGACGTCTTCCTGCGCCGTCTCCGCATTCATGGCGATGACGAAGTCGATCTCTTTCTTGCGGGCAATGTATCCCTCTTTATTGGCGCGGATTGTATACCAGGTCGGCAGGCCGGCGATATTCGAGGGAAAGAGATTCTTGCCGGAGACCGGGACGCCCATCTGAAAGATACTGCGCAGAAGCACGGTGTTCGAACTCTGCGAACCCGACCCGTTCACGGTCGCAACCTGAATGCTCATGTTGTTGACGACACGCTTCCGCTCCAATTGCCCGGAGGCTTCGTGGAGCGCTACATCGGTGGTGGCCATTCCTTAGTCCTTCCTTTGACCAGAGCGAGTTCTGGCCCGCTCGGAGTGTTCTTGAGGTAGCGAGGTGTACCCTTGATTATACGGCACGGAAATAGTCGCGAACAGGCGCAGCCAGCAGAATTCAGACACCAAAGTACCAAGCCCAGTCCTCATTCTGAACGCAAAAACTGTGCCATGTTGCGGAATTTATTATATCGTGATGCGACTAATTGTGCAGTGGACATTGCTGCCAGCTCGCCGAGATTCTTCTGCAGCGCAGTATCCAGCAGGGCGGCGGCCGCTTCGTGATCGATGTGCGCGCCTCCCTCGGGTTCGGGAACGATGGCGTCGACGCACCCGAATTCGGCAAGGTCGGCGGCAGTAATGCGAAGCGCCTGCGCGGCAAGTTCTTTCTTGGTGGCATCGCGCCACATGATCGCGGCACAGGACTCGGGCGAAATTACCGAATAAATGGCATTCTCCATCATGAGCACGCGATCGGCCACCGCGATCGCCAGCGCTCCTCCGCTGCCGCCTTCGCCAGTGATCGTCGTAATAATCGGAACCTGCAGCCGCGCCATCTCCCGCAAATTTCTGGCGATGGCCTCCGCCTGTCCGCGCTCCTCCGCGCTCAGGCCGGGATATGCGCCAACCGTATCCACAAAGGTGAAGATCGGACGTTTAAATTTTTCCGCGATCTTCATTACACGCAGAGCCTTGCGATATCCTTCCGGGTTGGTCATGCCCCAGTTGCGGTAAACATTCTGCTTAGTATCGCGGGCCTTCTGGTGGCCAATGACCGCAACCTCTTGGCCGTGAAAGCGGGCCATGCCGCAAACCATGGCATGGTCGTCGGCAAAACCGCGGTCGCCATGAATCTCGCTCCAGTTAGTGAATATCCGGTCTACGTACTCGAGCGTGAGCGGGCGTTGCGGATTTCTCGCCAACTCCGCTTTCTGCCAGGCGGTGAAATGGGCTGAAATCTGCGCTTGCAAAGTCTGAATACGATCATGAAGCTGCTGAATTTGGCCGCGGACATCGTCGTCCTGCCCCGGCAGGGAATGCAGCCGTTCCAGTTGCCGCTCGATTCTTCCCAGCTCCTGCTGCGCCTTGAGTTCAGATTCCATCTTCCTGCCATCACCGTTCCTGGCGGCCCAGCGCGTTTCTACCATCGAAAGAAGAAATTCCGTGCCTGTCACTACCAGCATCGCATTTGTGGCCGCCGAAGCCGTCGGCAATGGCAAATTCGCGCTCCTTTGAACGGAAGCTCTTATCCTCCGCATGTCTCAGTCCACGTCTTAGTCAATTACCCTCACTGCGCCGCGGCCACACAACTCCTCGACACGAGCCACAAAATTGCGGTCTGGATGGACATTATAGCCCTCCGCCTCCATCACCACCATGAAATCGCCCTGGCGTTCGACGTCGAACAATACCTTGGCCTCACCTTTGCGTTGCGCACAGAGCGCGTGAAGTTCGTCGACAACCAAGGCATTCGCAGTTTCCACCGGGATGCGGATGCGCAGCGAGCGCGGCAAGGGGACCTTGGCATCCTCGAGCGGAATAATGTCGTTCGCCAGCAGCTTGGGATTCACGCCCTCTTCAATCCGCAAGCCGCCGCGCACCAGCACCGGAACTTCGAATTTCACCTTTTCCTGCAGCTTGCGGTAGGCATCGGGAAACACAATCATTTCGACCGAGCCCACCATATCTTCCAGTGCGCCTTGCGCGTAGAAATCTCCTTTTTTCGATTTCAGCACCCGCAGATTCGTGATGATTCCGGCGGTACAGATGTTTTCGTCTTTCCCGGTGGAAGCCTTGATCCCGGCGATATCGGCGGTGCTCAAAGCACGCAGGTCTTCCAACTTGTCCTTGTACTTTTCCAGCGGATGACCGGTAATAAAGAACCCGAGGATTTCTTTTTCCGCGGCAAGCCGGGTGTGCTCATCCCAGTCCGGAGTGTCAGGTAATTTGTCGTTGTTGACAGGAGCTTCATCCTGCTGGAACACTCCAAACAAGCCGTGCTGGCCGGATTCGGCGTCCCGCTGAGTTTTAAGGGCTCGATCCATGGCCTTGTCGAGGACGGCCATTAACTGGCCGCGCCGGCCGAGGGAATCCATGGCGCCGCTCTTGATCAGAGATTCCAAAACCCGTTTATTCAGCAGCCGCAAATCTACCTTCTCACAGAACTCATAGATGGAACGATAGCGTCCGTCTTCTTGTCGTCCCGCCACGATCGACTGGATGGCGTTATGGCCGACGTTTTTCACGGCCGCTAAACCAAAGCGGATTGCGCTGCCATGCGGGGTGAAGTTGGCGTCGCTTACGTTAATGTCGGGCGGCTCGACGGCGATTCCCATCTCGCGGCACTCATTGATGTACTTCACTACGTCGTCGGTGTTGCCAGTTACTGAGGTCAGCAGCGCGGCCATGAACTCTACGGAATAATGAGTCTTGAGATATGCGGTGTGATAGGCCAGCAGTGCATAGGCCGCTGAGTGCGATTTGTTAAACCCGTACCCCGCGAACTGCGCCATCAGATCGAAAATCTTCTCGACTTTCTTCGGCGGGTAGCCTCGTTGAACGGACCCTTGAACGAACCGCTCGCGCTGCTGAGCCATTTCCTCTGGCTTCTTTTTGCCCATGGCGCGACGCAGCAGATCGGCTTCTCCGAGAGAATATCCAGCCAGCCGGTTCGCGATCTGCATCACCTGTTCCTGGTAAACGATCACGCCCAGCGTTTCTTCCAAAACCTCCTTCAACTCCGGCAGTTCGTATTCGATCTTCTTGCGGCCATGCTTGCGATCGATGAAGTCATCGATCATTCCGCCCTGGATCGGACCGGGGCGATAGAGGGCATTCAAGGCAGTGAGGTCTTCGATCGAGTTGGGCTGGTAGCGGCGAAGGACGTCGCGCATGCCGTGCGATTCAAACTGGAAGACGCCCGAGGTCAGTCCACTGTGAAACACTTTCTTGTAGGTTTCCTGATCAGTAAATTCGATGTCTTGCAACGCAATGCGCTCACCGCGAGTCTGCGCAATCAGCTTGACTGCGTCGTCGAGAATGGTCAGGGTGGTGAGCCCGAGGAAATCCATCTTCAGCAGGCCCATCTTCTCGATAGCCACCATGTCGTAGGCAGTAACAATTTCGTCGTTCTTCGTTTTGTGCAGCGGGACGAGTTCCGTGAGCGGCCGCGGCGAAATCACGACACCCGCGGCATGAACGCCGGCATTGCGAACCAGTCCCTCAAGCTTGCGTGCCGTGTCCAGCAACTGGCGCACCTGGGGTTCGTTCTCGTAGGCCTGCTGCAGCGCCGGTGAATCCTTAATCGCTTGTTCCAGCTTGATGTATAGGGTAGTCGGGACCATCTTCGCGATGCGGTCCACGTCGGCGTAAGGGATGTCCATCGCGCGCCCGACGTCCTTGATCGCTGCCTTGGCCGCCATGGTACCGAAGGTGATGATCTGTGCTACGTTCTCGCGCCCGTATTTCTGGGTAACGTAGTTGATTACTTCCCCACGCCGATTCATGCAGAAATCGATATCGATGTCGGGCATGGAGATGCGCTCGGGATTCAAGAAGCGCTCAAAAAGGAGTTCGTGTTGCAGCGGATCAATATCGGTGATGCCCATGGAATAGGAAACCAGCGATCCCGCCGCGGAACCACGCCCCGGGCCGACTGGAATGTCATGCTCCTTGGCATAGCGGATGAAGTCCCAGACAATCAGAAAGTATCCGGAAAACTGCATCTGCTGAATGATGGCAAGCTCGCGGGTCAGGCGTTGTTCATATTCCGCGATACTGCGTTTCAACCGGCCCTGATTCGCGAGTCCTCGTAGAACTTCCAATCGCCGGGCGAAGCCCTCCCTTGTGACGTGCTCGAAGTAACTGTCGAGCGTGTAGCCGTCGGGCACATCGAAATGCGGAAAAGGATTACTGACTTTTTCTAACCGCGTGCTGCAGCGTTCGGCGATGGCGAGGGTGCGCGAAAGCACGTCGGGCGCGTCCTTAAACACGCGAAACATTTCGTCGTGGCTCTTGACATAGAAGTCCGTGCCCTGAAACTTCATACGGTTGGTATCCTGGATGGACTTTCCCGTTTGAATGCAAAGCATCACATCCTGGGCATGCGCATCGTCTTCGCAGAGGTAGTGGCTGTCGTTGGTGGCCACCAGGGGCAATCCCAATTCTTTTTCCAACCGGAACAGGTGAGGATGGATGCGGTGCTCCATCTCCAATCCCTGATCCTGAATCTCCAGAAAGAAATTGTCCTTGCCGAAGATCTCGCGATAGTACACCGCCGCATCCCGCGCCGCTTCGTACTTTTCTTCCATCAACCTCTCAGCGACCTCGCCCTTGAGGCAGCCGGAAAGTCCGATCAATCCCTTGGAATGTTCCGCCAAGAATTGCTTGCTCACCCGCGGCTTGTAGTAGAAGCCATGCAGCGATGCCTCGGAAGTAATCTTCACCAGGTTGCGGTAGCCCTCTTCATTTTCTGCCAGCACCAACAGATGGTTGTACGTGTCTCCGTCAGGAGGAGTACGCGAAATGTTGTGATCGTCTTTCTTACAGATGTAAAGCTCGCAGCCGATGATTGGCTTGATCCCCGCCTGCTTGGCTGCGTTCACAAAATGCACTGCGCCAAAGATATTGCCGTGATCGGTCATGGCGACCGCGGGCATGCCCAACTGCTTCGCGCGTTCGCAGAGTTTGTCGACGTCGCAAGCACCGTCGAGCATCGAATAGTCAGTGTGGAGATGAAGATGGACGAATTGAGACATGGGGCTCGGAGTTGTTCTAGGTCACGCTCATTCTACTTGGAGAATGCCACGCGAAGCCGGTTAGTTATCCACAGAAACCAGTGACCGATCCACAGATTGCCCACAACGAGTTTTCATCCTGAGCGAGGCGAGGGATCTGTAGTCGTTGCGGAGATGGAGTGATCACCCGGGTAGTTGAAAATCCACCCCGCGATCATCATTCGCTTTCTTGGTGGCTGGAATATCTAGCTCGGCGAGCGGGATCTTCCGCGCCCGCTGTGCATTGAGTATCCACAAGGTTTGTCCCACGATGGCGTAGTTCTGGACTTCCTCGGTATGCTTGTCGCGGAAAACCAGTTCGGTCGGTTGCGAGTCGGACTTTGACCGGGTTTGCGACGACTGGGATTCGCGAGCCTCTCGCTCCTGCCGGAGGCGGTCAACCTCGTTTTCCAAGCGATCAATCGCGGCCTGCTGCCGGTCGCTCTCGATGTAAGCACTCGAGTAATCGGGTGGAGAATAGTTTTGATAAGAATCCGCGGAATAAGAATCGTCGCCGTAATCCCAAGGATAGCCGTAATACGGATAGCCGTAATATCCGGCGTAGGGCCACGAGCGGAAGAAGCGGTGACGGTCGTGACCGAAGCCTCGGCGGCCAAAGCCACCCATCACGAAGTTAACGCCGCCGCGTCGAACGCCTGGGAAGCCGCGTGCTCCAGTCATCGGGCCGCGGCCGCCAACCATAGAGTGGCCACCGCCAAATCCGGCATGTCCCGCGAAGCCTCCTCTACCCCCGCCCCGACGTTGTCCCCACGCCGGTAGCGCGAGGAAAGCCGCCCCCAAGGCCGCAACTGCCAGCCACTGACGCATAGCAACATTATAACGCCTGGCGCAAGCTCACGTAAGTTAGTTCTGATCGCCCCCGCCGTGCTTCAACTGGCAGAGCTTGCAGTAAGTAGGTGGCTCCGTGTTAGTACTTTTTCGGATGAAGTGGACAGTCAGCGGTGAAGCTAGGACGAGTCGGCGAAACCATACGCCAAGGACGAACCGACAGCGACCGTCCCCAGTTCCAAAGCGGGTTGTGCACGAGTGCGGCTTAGCGCCGCGTCTTCCCTTTCCCTTTTGCCTTTTTCTTCCCGCTTACGGTCTTTTTGGGTTTCGCTGCCTTCTTCGACGAGCTATGCTTCTCGGGCTTGGGCAAACCGGGGACTTTCGCAACCTCAGTTTTCGCGGCGAGTGGAGGTGGGGGCGCTGCCGCAACCGCACTTTTCCCCTTCTTCTTTGGCACGACCGGAGCGGCCACGGCAACAGCTTGAGACGCAGCCGCAGCTGCTTTGGCAGCGCGCCCGCGCTTAGGAGGTGGCGGAGGGGGAGGAGGAGGCGGGGGCGCCAGCGGTTTGAGGAACTTCAGAATCTCCGTCCGCGAGTGTAGCTTTCCGTCCAGCAACAGCATGAATACATCATAAGCAATCTTCGGATACTCCGGCATTTGCGGCGTGATGCGCAACTCGGTCATCTCGAGCAACGGAAGCTTCTGCTGCACCTGTCGCCACTTGCCGAAGAAGTTCTTGATCTTCTGCGCTACGGCTTGCTGCTTCGCCGTGACCTCAAGGAAGAGCACCATCTCCGGCCGCGCTTCTGACAACAATTTCCAAGTCCGCGAAGGCGTCGCTGCTTCCTTACCGGTTAGGCGCTTCGCCAGATCCTTGGCGTTATCTTCGAGATCTTTCCACGCCGCCACCAGATCCTTGCGTGGAATCAACTTGCGCATGTCCGCAATATCTTTATCGCCCAGCCGCGCCGTCAGGAAATACAACACCGCAGGCGCAGGGTCCGGCGTATATCCCAGCTGATTCATCTGTTGCCGCGTCTTCATCAGCTCGGACAGCCCCGCCGTATCCACCTTGGCCGTGGACCAGTGGGGATTGAGCACCTTGAGGTAGTCTTCCTTCTCCAGCACCCGGACAATGTGGAGTGGATCGTCCTCATAGGCCAACTGCTCGATCTCCTGCCCGATGGCTCGGTCGGTGATGTACTCGATGTAGTTATTTTCCTTTGCCGACACAACCCGCGCTTGCGTACGCTCCTCGAGCGGCCAATGAAAGCGCGCCGCAAAGCGGGCCGCACGAATCAGTCGCGACGGATCCTCCATGAACGAATAGTTGTGCAGGATGCGAATCAGCTTGGCTTCAATATCCGCCGCCCCGTTGAACGGATCCATCAGCAAGCCGCGCGAGCCCGGATTCAGCGACAACGCCATCGCGTTGATGGTGAAATCCCGCCGCCGCAAATCTTCAATGATCGTCCCCGGAGAAATAATGGGAGGCTTGCCTGTCTTTTCGTAGCGCTCGGTGCGAGCCGTGCTGATCTCCGCGCGTACATTGCCGGGCAGCACCAGATACAAAGTCTTCAGGTCGTCGTCCGCCGAAGCAACCACCGCACCGGCGTGTTCCAGTTGTTTTTGCAGCTTGAGGGGATTGCCCTGAACCGTAAAGTCCAGATCGCGAATGGGGAACCCGCTGATGATGTCGCGAACCGCGCCACCCGTCAGATAAATGTTCATGCCCGCATCGCGGGCAATGTCCTGTACCAGCGTAACCCCCCGCTGCTGGTCCGGGGTTAGCCGGATTTCCATGGTGTAAATGTAATCAGCCATGCCTTATTCAGAATTCAGATTTACCAGGCTGCAATTTCCCCTGGATCGACCGAAGCAAAGATTTCCACAGGCCCAATTCCACCTGACCCGCAGCCTCCGGCATGTCCAACGTAAACTGCTCTGTGGACTAGACTTAGACAACCTAAGATGGATGGCAGCAAACTAAAGAAAATATCACAATGTTAACAATTTGGCTACTGTGAATGAGATGACTCACTATGTTCGAGGCAAAAGTGTGAGAATCTGGATTAAGCTCGGTCACGGAAAACCGCGACCTTAGCCACTTTGGCCAATCCATGCCTTCCACCCACAAAAAGGTTGTAGTCCGGAAAATGGATCGCGATTCCATCAACGGCTACGTCGCTCCCGCCGACTTTGTGCGCGAAGGCAAGCTGGAATTGCTCAACACGGCGGGCAATGTGGTCACTATCGACCTGAAGGATATTAAGGTCGTCTACTTCGTCCGCGAATTTGGAGACGCCGACTCTCCCAGCCGTAAGACCTTCACCACTCGCCCGCGCACCGAGGGACTCTGGGTCCGTCTCCGCTTCAAAGACAACGAGGTTCTCGAAGGCATGATGCCCAACGATTTATCGTTGACCACAGCCGAGGGCTTCCTGATCAATCCACCGGATTTGCGCTCGAATACCCAGCGCATTTTTGTGCCGCGTAGCGCGCTCGAGTCTCTCACCGTCCTGGCCGTGATCGGAGCAACTCGACGCCCGCGCCGCGGCGCCCCAGTCGATACCGCGCAGGTGCCCATGTTCGGAGAGTAAACGTTTGGCAAGGAAGGCCTGGCGAATTAGTGTTTGGAGGTTAGGTTGGCGACCGCAAATGCTTATCGTCGTTCCAGAACTGTGCAAGTCGCCGTCCTTCTGTTGGCCATTCTGCTTATCACCGCCTGCGGCGGTGGATCGAACTCACAGCCGCCTGAGCAGCCGCCACAAACAGTCATCTCCCCACCCTCAGTCCCGCTCACCGAACTCAGCCACGACCTCTTTACCAATCCCAGCAGTCAGCATGCGACCGAAGTCGAGACCAGCGCCTTCGCCTTTGGCTCGACCATTGTCAGCGCCTTCCAGGTGGGCCGCATTTTCAGCGGAGGCGCATCCGACATTGGCTTCGCCACCTCTACCAACGCGGGCGACCAGTGGATCAGCAGCACCGTGCCAGGCATCACCATCTACCAGCAGGGTACATTCAGCGGAGCCAGCGACCCGGTCGTAGCCTTTGACGCCGCCCATGCCACCTGGATTATCTCTTCACTGACCATCGCCAATGTGGACCAGGTGGCAGTAAGCCGCTCCGCCGACGGACTCATCTGGGACGATCCGATCATCGTCAGCACCACGCCCGATTCCGATAAGAACTGGATTGCCTGCGACAACACTCCCGCGAGCCCCCACTTCGGGCATTGCTACCTCGAGTGGGACGATCCCAGCAACCAAGACTTGATCTGGATGAGCGCCTCCACCGACGGCGGTCTGACCTGGTCCGCGGCCAGCAATACTACCGACCACGCCGAAGGCATCGGAGGCCAACCCGTCGTCCAACCGAACGGCACGGTGGTGGTGCCCATACAAAATACTACCGGCTCCCAGATGCTGGCCTTTACCTCAACCAACGGCGGCACAACCTGGACCGCTGCCACAACCATCTCGACAATCACCGACCATCTGGTCGCCGCAGACCTGCGCACATCCCCGTTGCCCTCCGCTACAGTTGACGCCGCCGGAACCGTCTATGCCATCTGGCAAGACTGCCGCTTCCGCACCGCATGCTCCTCCAACGACCTGGTGATGAGCACCTCAGCCGACGGCGTGACCTGGACCATCCCATCCCGCATCCCGATTGATCCAATCACCAGCCCAGTGGATCACTTCATTCCCGGCGTCTGCGTCGAACCCGCGACTTCTGGCAGCACCGCGCATCTCGCTCTCACCTACTATTTCTACGCATCAGCAAACTGCGACGCCTCCATTTGCGCCTTGTACGCCGGATTTATTTCCTCGCCCGATGGCGGCAGCACCTGGACCGCTCCCACCACCCTGGCCGGGCCCATGTCCCCCGCATGGTTACCCAACACCTTCGCCGGCCTGATGGTGGGCGACTACGTGGTCAGCGTTTACTCCCGAGGCAAAGCCTTCCCCATTTTCGCCGCCGCCCAAGCGAACACCGGAACCCTATTCGACGAGCCTATTTACACCACAACCGCCGGACTCCCAGCCGCCCAGGATTCAGCAGCCCTAAGCTCCGCCGCCGAACAACCCGTTCCGGACGCCCACTCCGATCACCCCAACCGCCAGTTCTACGACCAGGAACACCGCCATCCAATCATCCCCCAAGACTAGGCGCACGCCTTCTCTGTGACTCTGTGGTCAAATGCCGCTCTTATTTCCGTACCTTGAAAAATCTCCGGTCATAGGGGTGAGCTCGCTGCCAGACCACCGTAATGCGCCTCGCATCCGCATGATGCGGATTCAACAACACATTGAACGTATCCGGTAAAATTGCAGAAGGCACCTCGAGCAGCGCCGACTCCCCGCCTGCCAGCCAATCGTCCCCCCGACTCCGTGAGATCGTCAGATCAGCCGCCCAACCCTCCGGCAGCGACCCCGGCTCGACCCGCATAACCAGAACATCATCGGGCGCCTGCGCCTTAAGCATGGTGTAGCTCCCCGGCAACCGCCCCGCATCCAACTCCAGATTCACCAACACCTCAACCAGCGCGCCAGCCGGGCTCGCCGCCAAATAAACAATGGCACGCCCCTGCGTGTGCCAGCGCGCAGAAGCCAGCAGCCCACCACGTCCATCCAACCCGCCGTGATTGCTGATGCGCCAAAGGAACATGGATGCGGCCGCCGAAGAATGTCCAAAGGAAGAGTGTCCGAAGCAAGATACCCGCGACGCCCACGGAGCCCCGGACGCGTCGTCCGGGGAGCCGAGCGCAGCAAGGCCCTACACAGAATCTGTCATCCCGACTGCAGCGAAGCGGAGTGGAGGGACCTGCTGTTAGCTTTCCGCCGCGAAGATCAATTTCTACCAGGAACGCTGGACAACGAAATCACGCAAACATGCCTTCATCAATCTGCACCAACATCTCCTCCACCAAGCGCCCGCCCGTCTCCGTCGACATCATCTGAATCGGACTCTTCCCCTCAAACCGCATTTTCGGCTCCCGCACCCAATCGAGCGCCGCCTCGGAATCGCCAAACGTAGCCTGCGCCCGCGCCAGAATCCGCGCCGTCCGAATCGCCCGGTCCGACTCCTCCCGCGACAGCTTCTGATGGCTGCTCTTGCGATGCTTGAAGGTCCGCCGATGAATCACCAGCGCATGCACCTCGTCCCGAGTCAACCCATGCCTGGTCATCCGGGACACGGTCGTCAGCGGCAACCCCCGCTCCGCCAAAGCCGCCAACTCCAACTCCGACCCAAAGCGCGCCCCCAACCACTCCCGCAAATAGTCGCCTAGACTTCGTCCCGCCGGAACTGATGTCGCCATAGCTTATTCACCTAGGGACATTATGCCACAGAAGCATGGGCAATTTGTACAATGGTTGCACAAACTCCGTGCAAGTATATGTATATAGGGCTTTAATAATACGTGGGAATGTTCGACTAAACGGTGGTAGCTTCAGTTGGACGACCTTCCTAAACGTCATTTTTTTAGTTCCCACAAATCCGATTTTCTCAAAGTGAATGGGCATACAATATCGGGCATCCATACGGGATTTATCGCCTAGTATGTGTGTGAATCTTACCTTCGGGCCTTAAGAAAAGAGATGAGTTGTGACACCAGGCGCAAAAGGCTCGTTTTTCAGCTATAGCCGCGACGATTCCGAATTCGTCCTTCGGCTGGCCGGGGACTTGAAAGCAGCCCGGGCGAGCGTATGGATGGATCAACTGGACATCGTTCCGGGTCAGCGCTGGGACCGTGCGGTCGAAGATGCTTTGGCCAACTGCCCGTGCATGATCGTGATTCTGTCCCCCGCCTCGGTCAACTCAACTAATGTCATGGACGAAGTTTCTTTCGCGCTGGAGGAAAAGAAAACCGTCATTCCAGTCATCCATAAGGATTGCGCGGTTCCTTTTAGGCTGCGCCGCCTCCAGCACGTGGATTTCAGGCAGGATTATGGCCGTGGACTTAAGGAACTCCTCAAAACATTGGTTGCCGAACAAGAAGTTGGACAAGGCACGCCAGCCAGCACCGCCCTCCGGATCCACGACCATATGGATGTTACGGAACCAGACGAGCAGAGGCGACTGGAACAAGGGCGAACGAAGGACGGTGAGGTGCAGAAGCAGGCGATGGCTGCCGCCACTTTCGTGGCTCCGCCTCAAGCGCTGCCACACTCACGAGAGAATCTTACCGTGCTGACGGAAAAACCTCAGCAGCTTCCATCCAAAACCAAGGGTGATGTTTCAAGGAGCCATTTTCGTACTTGGAGAGTGCTGGTCGGTGCAGCACTTCTGGTCGCGCTTGGGGTCACTTGGTTTATTAAGTCGCAAGGCTCTGACTTACGCATTCAGGAGGAAATCGAGCGGCAATTTCACGCCAGCCCGGACAGCGCGTTGAACGGCATCAAGGTCCACGTGATCAATGGCGTGGCCACGCTGGAAGGTACTGTTCCCGAGGTCGTTGACAAAACCCTGGCTGCAACGATTGCGAGGGATGTCTCTCGCAAAGAAAGCTTAAATAAAATCGAGGTGCAAAGCCCCACGCCGACGACAGCTCCGCCAAGCGTTGGGCTGAACACAAAGCATGAAGGCGGCGGCGGTACTAGTGGCGTGGTGGGGAGGACGAGGGTGAATTCCCGCGACCGACTAACATACGTTTGGATCGAGCCGGGGACCTTCCACATGGGCTGTTCTCCTGGAGATGGCGATTGTCGTAAAGATGAAATGCCGGCGCACTCGGTAACCATCACGCGCGGTTTCTGGATGGGACAAACAGCGGTGACCCAGGCCGCTTACCAGCGTGTAAAAGGGTCCAACCCGAGCAGTTTGAAGGGTGATCAACGACCAGTTGTAGATGTCAATTGGTATGACGCGGTCGCCTATTGCTCCGCCGTGGGGATGCGGCTACCTACGGAAGCGGAGTGGGAGTACGCAGCGCGTGCGGGAAGCTCAGCATCGCGCTACGGAGACCTCGACTTGGTTGCCTGGTGGGGTGGAAACAGCGGCAACCAACTGCATGATGTTGCCCAAAAGCAGCCCAACGGATGGGGACTCTTTGACATGCTCGGAAACGTTTGGCAGTGGACAGCGGACTGGTACAGCGAGAATTATTACAACCAGCCGCCACCACGAGACCCAAAGGGCCCGCCATCGGGAACCGAGAAAGTGGCCCGCGGCGGTGCTTTCCACACTCGTGGCGATTTCGTGCGCCTCTCGCACCGCGGCAACGGCGGGAATCTACCCGGCCATGTCTCGACAGTGCTCGGGTTTCGCTGTAGTGCAGAAAAATTACCGTGACGTTAGAGACTCGCAGAGTTGGGGTGGGTGGGCGCACCCTATTGCCTTCATTTTTCTCCGTAGGGTGCCCCGTCCAAGCTTCAGCGTGGACGGGGGCTTTTTCCTCAGCTCAATGCATCGCCGAGCAAGAACGCAATTGCGGCCAACTATTTGTACGTAGCGCTCGTCCGAACCAGATAATCACGATGCTCGCTCGAGTCCATCATGGAACTGAATGCCGGACCGTTCAGCGGATTCGTCTTCAGGGCCTCCCGCACTGCCGCGCTGACCTTGTCCAGGGCTTCCGCGTTCGCCGCGAGGTAGAAAATCCAGAACGTACCAGGCGCGTCGGTGTGAATCGCTTCGGTGTCGATCTCGTATTCGTGAATCGTGCCGTCGGCCAGCTGTTTCTCCAGCAGCGGCACGAGCATGTTTTTGCTGAGCGTCTCCAGCGCGTCGTCCGGCGTGCCCGGCTTTAATTTGTAGGACGAACCGTGGGTGTACAAATCCTTCCACGATCCGGAATGCCAGTTGTAATGGCGGCTCACCGTAATATTGTCCCAGTGTTTCGTGGCACTGCCCAAGACGGGCGTAGTAGCGTTGCCAGACTTGTAGAACTGGTCCAGCACGTTGAGCAATCCGGCCATGGACATTGCCGACCACCAACCGTCGTGAGTTGGGCCATCAGGCGAGTGAACCAGATTCTCATCGTTGCCATATCCCACAATCGTCCCGTTGGCGATGGCCTTATCCAGGATTTTCGCGTCAGCCGCGTCGTTCTTTGCCATGTCGGCCCACTGCGCGCGGGGAATATTCCAAAACGCAACGTAGGAGTACATTGGCGGTTTTTCTTTAACCTCTGACATCTGTGCGGATGCCGGCAAGGCCCAGACCGCGGACATCGCGAGCACACACAGCCCTGCAAAAACCTTCCACAGGCTTCTTTTCATGTTTTTTATTCTCCTAGATTAGCCCAGGCTCTCGGTTGGGGGTACGTTGTCTGGGCGACGGTAGTGTACACCCATCGCCTCAGCGGAACGCTTTGCGCTATTTAGGATCCTGCCAGTATCAAGCTGGACTAAGCAAGAATCACGTAGCCCCGGACGCCTCGTCCGAGGGCCCCGACTTGAGTAAGACGATAAACGTGTCAGGACGAGGCGTCCGCGGCGACGGGATTTATTCGTGACCCGCTTGACGATCGTGTAATGCCTCCGGATTCAAGACGCCTGCTCCCTTGCGCTCATTTACAATCGGGTTTCGGTCCCGCAACTTCTTTCGAGGATGAAGACATGAAACCTGCTTTTCGTGGCGCCTCAGCGCTTTCCGTTCTTGCTCTATTCCTGATTTCGTGCTGTGAACTTCTCCACGCCGAGCAACTGCCGCTCAAGCGAGTTGTAGAGTTGGCCTTGGCCCACAGCACTACGGTGGAGAATTCCCATCTCGACGAGCAGCGTGCCTTTGCCTCGTACCATGAAGCCCGCTATCAATATTTGCCCCAGTTAACGCTCGGTTCGGGCCTGGGCAAGTCTTATGGTTACCCGCTCACGTTGGAAGGATCCGCGCCTTCGATCATCAATACCACGGCGCAATTCGCGGTCATCAATCCTGCTTTGCGGGACTTCGTGCGTGCTGCCCGCGTCGAGTATCAAGCGACTACCATCCAGACGAAAGACCAGCGCAATCAAGTGATTCAAGATACGGTGTTGAGTTATGCGGAACTCGCAAAGTGGGAAACGCTCATGACCCACTTGAGCCACGATTACGAGGAAGCGCTCAAGATGGAGCAGACGGTCAATGAGCGCGTGCTGGCGGGCGTGGATAATCCGCTGCTCCGCAATCAGGCACGCCTCAATGCGGCTCGCGTTTACCTGCACCTCGCGCAGGCCCAGGGCGCAATCGATGTGCTATGCAACCGGCTTTCGCAAATGACCGGTCTGCCCGCAACTGCGATCGAAACCGTACCCGAGTCGATTCCCGCGTTGCCCGAAGTGAAGCAGGAAGACAATCTCGCGGCCAAGGCCGCGCAGGACAGTCCCTTGATTCAGATCGCCGACATCCGCGCCACCAGCCTTGCTTTCCGCGCCCGCGGCGAACACCGGGCCATGTTGCCCAGCGTCGATTTTGCCGCTCAGTATGCCTTATTGGCCACGTTCAATAATTATCAAAATTTCTTTCAACCCCACAGCTTCCAATCCAACAACGCCACGGTCGGGGTCGAGATCCGGTTTCCCTTCTTGAACCCTTCTCAGCATGCCCATGCCCAAGCCGCCGACGCCGCCGCACTTCATGCCAGAAAGGATGTGCAGGCTACGAAGAATCAGGTGTCAGAACAAACCTTGAAGCTGCAACGCTCGGTCGCACAACTCGCCGCCGCTCAGCAGGTCGTCGACCTCGAATACCAGATTGCCAAATCCAATCTCGACGCACTACAGGTGCGCGTCGATGCAGGCAGCGCGACTCTGCATGATTTGGACGATGCCCGCAGTCAGGCTAGCGAGCGTTATGACACGCTCCAAGACACGAATTTCGAACTGGAACGGGCGCGCATCAGCTTGCTCCGCGCCACCGGCGAACTGGAGGCCTGGGTAGGAGTAGGCAAATAGGCGAAGCACCGCGGTTGCGTTCAGTGAAGAGATTTGACTCTACTGCGAACCTCCGCCAGCAGGAGTGACGGCAGTTCCACATACCCTTCCTCGGCCACATATCGCTGGCCATCGGTGAACATCCAACTCAAGAAGTCATCTCCTGCGTGCGCCTGGAGAACAAATCATCTTTCGGTCTGGGTCCGGAAAACCTTAGGCCAGCCCATCCAGGCTCCGCTTTCCCTTCTGGGCGTATAAAACCGTCCGTTCGGCGTAAACCGGTTGCTCCTGAGAGCATTGGCTCGTAAAGTCAGTTGGTTACGGGTTAGGCCAAATTGTGGGTTGTCCTTGCGCGCCTGTGTACTGGAAATGGGCTCGCTACCCCGACAAGTACGGAGGAAGTGTTAAAATAACGTATTCACACCTATGCCATTAAAAACACTGTTTCTGAACCCCCCGTCGTTCGAGAATTTCGATGGCGGAGCTGGATCGCGTTGGCCGGCCACTCGCGAGATTGAAAGTTATTGGTATCCGGTCTGGCTCGCTTACCCCGCCGGAATGCTCGAGGGCTCGCGCCTGCTCGACGCCCCTTCGCATCACGTATCAGCGGAAGAAACCATCAACATTGCCCGCGACTACGAGTTTCTGGTCCTGTTCACCAGCACTCCCGGCTTCCCCGGCGACATCCGGCTGTCCAAAAAGATCAAAGAAGTAAATCCCAAGATCAAGATCGCCTTCGTTGGACCACACGTCACCGTCTTGCCCGAAAGATCATTGAAGGATTGCCCAGAGATTGACTTCGTAGTGCGCAAGGAATTCGAATTCGCAGCCTGCGAATTTGCCAACGGCAAGCCCTTGGAGGAAATTCTCGGCATCTCCTACCGGAAAAATGGATCGGTGGTCCATACCCCCGACCGTCCCGAAGTGCAGGATCTCGATTCCCTGCCCCACGTAACCGAAATCTACCGCCGTGACTTGGACGTCACCAGGTACAACGTCCCATTTCTCCTCTATCCATACGTGTCTCTCTACACCACCCGCGGATGCCCCGCCCAGTGCACGTTCTGCCTCTGGCCCCAAACTCTAAGCGGACACCCGTGGCGCAAGCGCTCCACCGATGACGTAGCCCGCGAAATGGCCAAAGCCAAAGAGTTCTGGCCCAACGTCAGAGAATTTTTCTTCGACGATGACACCTTCAACATCCAGAAGCCCAGAACGATCGAACTCTGCGCCAAGCTGAAGCCGCTGAAGCTAACCTGGTCCTGCACCTCCCGCGTCACCACCGATTACGAGACCTTGAAAGCCATGAAGGAAGCCGGCTGCCGTCTCCTGATCGTGGGCTACGAATCCGGCGACCCGCAGATTCTGAAGAACATCAAGAAGGGCGCAACCGTCGAGCGTGCCCGCCAGTTCACCAAAGATTGCCACAAGCTCGGCCTGGTCATTCACGGCGACTTCATCCTCGGCCTGCCCGGCGAAACTCACGACACCATTCGCAACACCGTGGCCTTCGCCAAGGATCTGGACGTAGAGACAATTCAAGTCTCGGTCGCCCACGCCTATCCCGGAACCGAACTCTATGACTACGCGGTAAAAAACGGGTTCATGGTCGGCGATAACAAAATGGTGGACGAGGGCGGCCATCAACTCGCCCACATTCAATATCCCGGCTTGCCCGCCGACGAAATTCTCGAAGCGGTGCACCGCTTTTACGACGAATATTATTTCCGGCCGAAAGCTGTATTCCGCATCCTGCGAAAAGCAGCATTCAACAGTGTGGATCGCAAGCGCCTCTACAAAGAAGCCAAGGCCTTCCTAAAAGTCCGCGCCATGCGCCACAAATGGGTCAAGGACAAACGCGAGAAAGACGATTCCGCCGCCGCCATCGCCCCAGCGAAGGCCTAGCGGGGAGCAGCGCACCTGATTTTGGGGAACAGCACCTGATTGTGGAGCAGCGCTTTAACGCTTCATTAACAGTATCGTTTTGATCCGGCTTCAGCCGCTGAGGTTAGCAAAAATCGAAACCCACTTCAGCTGCTGAAAAAAACATCCTGGCATTGAAAGGGCGAGGCTTCAGCCGCGCCGAGCACTTCTTGGAATACGGGCTTTTAGCCCCTGAGATTTCGAAACTTTCCACCCGCCCGGGAAAGACAGTGTGACCTTTCGCAAGTATCTGGTCCTCGCCGGCGTAACCCTATGCGCCTCCATCGGTGATTCCCTCCTCTCGCGCGGCATGAAGCAGGTCGGCAGCATTTCCCTGAATCACCTCGCGGATGTGATCCTCGCCGTGCTGAATCCGTCGGTTGCCTTGGGAATTCTGCTCCTGCTCGGATTCTTCGCTTCCTACATGACCGCCCTGTCCTGGGCCGACCTGACTTACGTTCTACCCGCAACCTCGCTAGGCTACGTTCTGTTAACCCTGATCGCGAAATTTTATCTGCACGAAACCGTCACCACGTCGCGCTGGATCGGAGTTGTTCTAATCTCGGCAGGCGTAGGATTCGTTACTCAAGGTCCAGCATTAACCCACCATCCAGCAAAACCTCAGCCGCACAAAACCGAGTACGAACCGGCCTCAGCGAGGAATGAGCCATGAAGGACGCGCAATGAAGCAAGCCTACGCATGGAGCGCAATCGCCGCCATCGTATTGGCCTCGACGACGGGCGATGTCCTGCTCTCCCGCGCCATGAAACAGGTCGGAGACGTAGGCGCCCTCTGGCGGCAAAGCGGCCTGTGGACCGTGCTAGGCCGGGTCCTACGCAATCCAAACTTCCTGCTCGGCGTCCTCGCCATGACCACCGCATTCTACAGCCTGCTATTCGGTCTCTCCTGGGGGGATGTCAGCCTCATCGCCCCCGCGTCAGCTTCTCTCACCTTCGTCACCAACGCAGTCGCAGCCAAGATTTTTCTCCACGAACGCGTAGACCACCGTCGCTGGATGGCTGCAGTGCTGGTCGCGGGCGGTGTGGTGCTACTGGCCGCGTAGTCAAGGGCCCAGCCACAAGACAGCTTTGAAAGGCACGTCTTCGCAAGCCACGAAAACTGCGATCCATGAAGGTTTTGGGGAGAGCACGGCTTTCAGCCGTGCAACAAGCTCGAAGATTCGATCCAGGCCCCGCAGGGAACCAAATACCTCTCGCTTGATGCCTCGGGGCTCCGTGGAAACGGGGTGGCCCACGTTACACTTTTTGAACGTGGGCGCGGCGAGGTCGGCGGTTCCAGCTTTCGGACGTGTGCATTCGGGAAAGGGCACCGTGCGAGTCAATCAGCGGGGTGAGGCCAATACGAAAACCCCGCCGCCGACAACAGGAGTTCCCACCTTTACAGGGACGGCGTAAAGGTGGGCCAGCCACGTCAAGGCTCCCGCGCCCTCGACATCCGAGATTGTGGGGATCGCTTGACCTTGAAGACTTGTGGACAATTCATCCTTGACGCCGAAGGCATCATCGTGTCATTTTCTTGTCGCCGGCTTCTAGAGGGGGGAACTGGCTCCGGGAGGGTACCGTGGCCTGCCCCGCGTCATTGTTTCGTTTCACCCCGAGCGGTCCTCAAAGTCCTAGAGCCGGACGGCCCACAGGCGCCACAACTGCACTTTCCAGCTGCGATCCTTCCGCCGCACTCGTGAGCCCTCAAGGACCTTACCAGACAGTCCGCTCGCGGTTCGCACCGGTTAACTCTGATTTCCAGCCAACAGTCTATCTACCACGGGGCGCCGGGTTACTTTTGACGACCTGGCGATTGCTTCACCTCGTGCCAGGAAAACAGGGTGTCGTCCGCAGCCGGGCACGACAACAGTCCAGGAGGCACAAAAATGAGAACACAATTTATTCTCCTTGCCGCTGTGTTGGGCGTGGCGCCGATGCTTTGCGCACAGCATGCTGCGAAGCCGCCGATCGCCATTAAGGCAACTGCGAAGGGCGAAATACCCGCAGGCCCAGCAATAACCGACAGCGCGATGTGCGACGACGCAGGCAATGTGTACAGCCGGCCGTTTGGCCCAAATAGCGTTTCGGAGTATCTGCGGGCTCCAATCGTGGAAATAACAGCCGAGGCGAAGCCGGTCGGAAGCTTCCCGTCCGAAGGCCACACATTCTTCGTCCGCGGCGACAGAGTTTATGCACTGGCGGGACCCCCTCCGAGTTTATCTGTGGTGGAGTTCGCCCAGGACCGCTCGGTGAAGTCCCGGACCAAGCTGCAACTGGATTTCTTCGTCCAAGTTTCGCTCCTGGGGGTTTTCAAGTCGGGTGAATATCTTGTGGTTGGCCTCGCCGGGACGATTACCGAGACGGCTCCTCATCTGCGCACTCCCTTTACAGCCGTGTTTGCTGCCGACGGACGGTTAGTGAAAAAGGTTTATGACCCGGAGGATGAAGATGCCCGCCAGAAAGCGGAAGGGAGCGATCCGAAATACTTCCGCTGCTGCAGCGACTCGGGAAACGAGTTCGTGGGGTGGAATGCCGACGTTGCGGCCGGTTCGGACGGCTACGTCTATCTCATGCACGGCACTTCTCCACCGCTGATTTACGTCATCTCCCCGGCTGGCGATGTGGTGCGTAAGTTCCAGGTTAACGTCGGAAATCCCGAGCTCACTACGAACAGCATCAAGTTTCATGAGGGCCGGCTCGCCATCGGATTCGGTTGGGTGGGCGACCTTCCCGAAAGCTTGATCAAGGTCATCGACCTTAAGGGGAATTCGATTGCGGACTATGAGATCAAAGAGGGTGCCAGGGACTCCGACCCCATTTTAGCTTGCTACAATGCTGACGGTTTCACTCTGATGCCCAGGAGGGCTGGGCCCAAGCCGTATCTGCTCACAGCAAAGCTGCCGTAGGGCTGACACGCGCGGGAACAGACGGAACTGTCCCCTGAACTGTTGCCACCGCCGATTCATTCCCGATTTGGGAACTCGCCCCGCCGCCCATCCACTTTCTCCTTGATCCCCTTCCTTCGTTTACGATATTATAGGAACACACAGGTTATCTATAAGATAATCTAAGTTCTTTGACAACCTGACATGGACGCATTTTTTTGGACGACGCCGGCTGCTGAGTCCCACCAATCATGAACTAAGGCGAATGTCTGGTAGTTCCAAAACGGAACTGCAGGCATCGGTGAACACTGGTAACTCCAATGTTTAGAAGATTTTGCCTCTAACTACCTTAAGAACCATAGATCTAGAAGGCAAGAAAAATTCCGACCCTTTGTTTTCTAGATTTTAGGTGAAAATGAAGAGTTTTTTTGAGGCAAATGTGCACCAGAATTTGTGCACTCGCACCAAGGAACCTCGGGGTTTTCAGGGAACCATGGTACAAGTTCGGGATGCCACGGCCACAAACGGAGTGGCGAAAGCGATTATCGGCCCGATGGCCACCTCCAGTTCCGAATTTCTGGCTTGTCCACGCCCTCGGCATAGGCGTAGTCGATGCTTTCGATGATCTGTCCTTTGAGCCATTCTTTAAGGTGCGCGCCGGGGCCCTGCAGGCGAGGAACTCGATCGATGACGTCGATGGCAAGATCAAAACGATCGACCTGATTCAGAAGCGCGAGTTCCAAAGGTGTATTGATGTTGCCCTTCTCTTTGTACCCACGCACGTGAATGTTGGCATGATTCGTCCTGCGATAGGTGAACTTGTGGATGAGCCAGGGGTATCCGTGGAAATTGAAAATGACCGGCTTGTCTGCGGTAAACAGCGAGTCGAAGTCCCGATCGGAGAGACCGTGTGGATGCTCCGTCTCCGGTTGCAGCCGGTACAAATCAACCACGTTCACAAACCGAATCTTGAGATCAGGAAAATGCTCTCGAAGAATGGCGACCGCAGCCAAAGCTTCCTCTGTCAAAATATCGCCGGCGCTCGCTACCACCACATCCGGTTCGGCTCCATTGTCCGTGCTCGCCCATTCCCAAATTCCAATGCCCTTGGTGCAATGAATAACCGCAGCATCCATATCCAAGTAGACAAGATGCGGCTGCTTGTCGGCCACAATCACGTTGACGTAGTCCTGGCTCCGCAGGCAATGGTCCGCCACGCTCAGCAGGCAGTTCGCATCCGGAGGCAGATAAATGCGAGTAATGTTCGCGCTCTTGTTGCTCACCACATCCAGGAAGCCGGGATCTTCGTGGGTGAAGCCGTTGTGATCCTGCCGCCACACCAGCGAACTGATCAGCAGGTTGAGCGAAGATATCGGAGCCCGCCAGTCGATTTCGAGTTTCGACTTCTCCAGCCACTTGGCATATTGGTTGTACATTGAGTCGATGATATGGGCGAATGCCTCGTACGTGTTCAAAAGCCCATGGCGGCCGGTCAGAAGATAGCCTTCGAGCCAGCCTTCGAGCGTGTGTTCGCTCAGCATCTCCATCACGCGCCCATCCGAAGCGATATCGGTGCCGTCGGCGTCCTCTGGCTTGATGGCTGCGAGCCATGTTTTCCGCGTTGCCTGATAAATATCCTGCAGCCGGTTGGAGGTATTCTCATCTGGGCTGAATACACGGAATTTGCTCATGTTGAGCCGCATGACGTCGCGCAGAAATTTTCCCAGAGTCTCGGTCGGCGAAACCTCCTTCGATCCCGGGCTCTCAACCTGAAATGCATAGTCGCGGAAGTTCGGAAGGCTAAGAGGTTGACGCAACTTTCCCCCGTTAGCATGAGGATTAGCGCTCATCCGGCGATCTCCGGTGGGCGGCATGGCACGCAGCTCGGTCACGAGCGTGCCATGCTCGTCAAACAATTCTTCCGGCTTATAGCTTCGCATCCACTGTTCGACAATCCGAAGGTGTCCGGGATTCGATTGCACATCGAGCACTGGAACCTGGTGCGCCCGCCAGAAATTTTCCACCTTGTGTCCGTCAACCTCCCTCGGTCCGGTCCACCCTTTGGGCGATCGTAGGATGATCATTGGCCACGTGGGCAGGTCCGTCTTACCGGTGCTGCGTGCCTTTTGTTGAATCGAGCGGATCTCCTGCACGCAGGCTTCGACAGCAGCGGCCATCTTCTGGTGCATGAGGTTCGGCTCGTCGCCCTCGACCAGGTATGGACTCCATCCATATCCCTTGAAGAGATGATCGAGCTGATCCGGGGCGATACGCGCAAGCAGCGTGGGATTTGCGATCTTGTATCCGTTCAAATGAAGAATCGGCAAAACCGCTCCGTCACGGATCGGGTTCAGAAACTTATTGGAGTGCCATGAAGTCGCCAAGGGTCCAGTTTCCGCTTCGCCGTCTCCAACCACGACGCTTACGATCAGATCGGGATTGTCGAAAGCCGCTCCGAAGCCGTGCGACAGGCTGTAGCCCAACTCGCCACCTTCGTGAATCGATCCCGGCACCTCCGGCGTGCAATGGCTTCCCAGCTGGCCGGGAAAGGAGAACGCGCGAAAAAGGTTGAGCATTCCTGCTTCGTCGAAGCTCTTCTCCGGATAAATCTCCGAATAGGTCCCTTCCAGATAGCAGTTAGAGATCACTGCGGGCGCGCCATGGCCCGGCCCTGAAATATAGATCATGTCCAAATCGTATTTTCGGATGACGCGATTCAAGTGAACCCAGGTAAATGTCTGCCCGGGATCGGAACCCCAATGCCCGAGCAGCCGATTCTTAAACTGCTCCGGGCGCAGTGGTTCCCGGAGCAGGGGGTTGTCCCGGAGATAGATCATTCCCGCGCAAAGGTAATTGCAGGCGCGCCAGTACGCGTCAATTCTGCGCAGCTCATCCGGGCTAAGTGTTTGTTCAGAGGAGGCCGGCTGGACCTCGAGATTGTGCGTCAATGACATAAATCCCTCCGCTTTCAGGTGGGCAAGCCCGCGGTGTTGTTAAGTAATATTCTAAGCCGGAAGAATGAAAATGGTGTGAATTGCAGGTTGCTCGCGTCTGCCAGAGCTAAACGATTTTTCGACGATAACGGCGGGCTCCAGTAAGTTTGCGGATGTGGTAGGGTTCTTTGAGTCTGCGCCAAAGCACGGACTATTCTTAGACTGGCTCATATGAGAGTTCTCGTGTTGAATTCTGGATCCAGCAGCCAGAAAATCTGCTTGTACGAAATAGGAGACACTCTGCCTGAGGATGCGCCCGCCTGTCTGTGGGAAGCGAAGATCGAATGGCAAGGTGAATTCGCAGAAGCGGAGATCAAGATTGGCCGAGACTTTGCAAAGAAAGACCGGATCAAAGTTTCGTCTCGATCCCAGGCAGTCGAGCACTTGCTCAATACCCTATGGCAAGGGGAAACAAAACTTCTAGAATCGCCATCGGAGGTCGACGTTGTGGGTCACCGGATCGTGCATGGGGGTCCACGTTTCGAAGACCCAGTCTTCATTACTTCGGAGGTGAAATCAGCGATAGCTGGTGTGTCGGCCTTCGCACCCCTGCACAATCGCGCCGAACTCGAGGGGATGGAAATCGTCGAGAAGTTGTTCCCTCAAGTGCCACAGATCGCGGTTTTTGATACCGGTTTCCACAAAAACATGCCGCTCCCGGCAGCGATCTATCCAGGCCCGTTCGAATGGTTCGACCAGGGAATCCGGCGGTATGGCTTTCACGGCATCAATCACAAATATTGTGGCCGCCGTGCAGCGCAACTACTGCGCCGAGCTCCGAGCTCTTTAAGGCTCGTGAGCTGTCATTTAGGGAACGGCTGTTCGCTGGCCGCCATTCAGGGTGGAAAAAGCGTGGACACCACCATGGGTTTCACGCCGCTGGAAGGCTTAATGATGGGCACACGTTCGGGCTCGGTCGATCCCGGAATCCTGACCTACTTGGTGCGTCAACACAAACTCAGCGGAGAACAACTCGATGACCTGCTGAACAAGCGGTCGGGGCTGTGGGGAATTTCAGGCATCTCCGGAGATATGCGCGAGATTCTTGCCGCACTCAAGAAAGGGAATGAGCGCGCGCAGTTAGCCTTTGATATTTATATTCATCGGCTGCAATCCGGTGTTGGGGCCATGATCGCGGTCTTGGGAGGAATCGACGCGCTGATTTTCACCGCTGGTGTTGGGGAAAACTCCCCCGAAGTGCGTGCCGCTGCCTGTAAGAATCTTGATTTTGTCGGGCTAAACCTCGATCTGAAAAAGAATGCCCAATCCCCACCGGACGAGGACATCTCCTCTCCCGATTCCTCGGTTCGCGTTGTGATCATCAGCGCGCAGGAGGATTGGGAGATCGCTCGCGACTGCTGGAACCTTACCCGCAGGAACCAAACTGCACGACGAGAACCTGGCATTGAAACCGGCATCTGAATTCCTGATCTCATCGAATCGAACTTGAGTAGTTTTAGAGAATACTATTCCGCAGGGTCGTAGTTGAGATTTTGTCCGAGCCATCGCTCGACTTCTGTGACGCTCATTTTCTTGCGTTCGCTATAGTCCGCGACTTGATCGCGGTCGATCTTCCCGAGGCTGAAGTACCGCGATTCCGGATGGGCGAAGTACAGCCCGCTCACGCTCGATCCCGGCCACATCGCAAACGACTCCGTGATCAGCATTCCAGTATTCCGCTGCACATCGAGTAATCGCCAGAGCGGGCCCTTCTCGGTATGATCCGGGCACGCCGGGTAACCTGCCGCTGGCCTGATCCCCCGGTACTTCTCTTGGATCAGATCCGCGTTGCTCAGCCCTTCTTCGCAACCGTAACCCCATTCACATCGCACGCGCTTGTGCAGGCATTCGGCGAACGCTTCAGCCAATCGATCGGCGATGGCCTCCGCCATGATCGCGTTGTAGTCGTCGTGTTTGGCCCGGAAACCGTCGCACAGTTCCTTCAGGCAGATTCCGCTGGTAACTGCGAACGCGCCGATATGATCGGGCAATCCCGTTTCCTTAGGCGCGATGAAGTCTGCGAGCGATCGGCACGGCTCGCTGCCTTCCTTATTTGATTGCTGGCGTAGGAAGTGGAATCGTTCGACAACCTTTTTGCGTGTGTCGTCCGCGTACAACTCGACATCATCGCCCACGGCGTTAGCGGGAAAAAAGCCATAAACGCCCCGCGCGGTGATCAACTTTTTCTCAATGATGACGTCGAGAAGAGCATTGGCTTCGGTGAAGATCTGACGGGCTTGCGCACCTTGTCCGTCGTGCTCAAGAATGCGGGGGTAAACGCCCTTCAATCCCCAGGTGTGGAAGAAGGGTGTCCAGTCGATGAAGTCGCGCAGCGTCGCCAGCGGAAAGTTGTCCAGCACGCGCACACCGGTAAACGCGGGTTTGGGCAGATCATTGACACGCCACGCGAGGGGGGTCCGTCGTTTGCGCGCGGCCTCAAGCGAGACAACCGTCAAGCGCGGCGCGGAGTGAGCTTTGCGGAGCGCCTCGTAGTCAGCTCGATGCTGCGCTACGAACGCCGATTTGCCATCGTCGCTCAGAAGACTGGTGGTCACGGGCACCGCCCGGCTGGCATCCAGCACGTGGACCACGGGCTCGCTGTAATGGGGCGCAATCTTGACCGCCGTGTGCGCCCGGCTCGTGGTTGCGCCGCCGATGAGAAGCGGCAACTTAAAGCTCTGACGCTCCATCTCGCGGGCCACGTGCACCATTTCGTCCAACGACGGAGTGATCAGGCCGCTGAGTCCGATCATGTCCGCCTTCTCTGCCTTGGCGCGTTCGAGGATTTTCTCACACGGGACCATGACTCCCATGTCGATCACCTCGTAGTTATTGCATGCAAGCACGACACCGACGATATTCTTGCCAATGTCGTGAACGTCGCCTTTGACCGTCGCCAGCAGGATTTTTCCCTGTGCCTTTACCATTTCCCCAGCCGCAGCCCTAGCTTCCTTCTCGGCCTCCATGAAAGGCGTCAGATGCGCCACGGCTTTTTTCATCACGCGAGCAGACTTGACCACCTGAGGCAAAAACATTTTGCCAGCCCCGAATAGATCACCGACCACACTCATGCCAGCCATCAGTGGTCCTTCGATAACCAACAGAGGACGGCCCAGTTTCACCCGAGCTTCCTCGGCATCGCTTTCGATATATGTGTCGATCCCCTTGACCAGTGCGTGAGAAAGGCGCTCCTCGACCGTGCCATTGCGCCATTCTTCGGCTTTTTTTTCACTCGCCGCCGTACTTGTCCCCTTGAGGGATTCGCCGTGCTCCACCAAGCGCTCGGTCGCGTCGGGGCGGCGGTTCAGCAGCACGTCCTCGACCAGCACCTTCAGCTCAGGCTCAATCTCCTCGTACACCTCGAGCATCCCGGCATTCACGATGCCCATGTCCAGTCCCGCCGTGATGGCGTGATAGAGAAAGGCGGAGTGCATGGCCTCACGAACCTTGTTATTGCCTCGGAAGCTAAACGAGATGTTCGAGACGCCACCGCTGACCTTCGCGTGTGGCAGGTTGGCTTTGATCCAACGCGTTGCGTTGATGAAGTCAACCGCGTAGTTGTTGTGCTCCTCCATGCCAGTAGCAACGGTGAGGATATTTGGGTCGAAGATGATGTCTTCGGGAGGAAAACCAACCTCGTCGACCAGTATCCGGTAGGCGCGCTCGCAGACACGGATCTTATCCTCGTAAGTCGCGGCCTGACCCTGTTCGTCGAAGGCCATCACCACCACGGCCGCACCATATTTCAGGACGGTGGCGGCGTTCTTGCGAAACTTCTCTTCGCCTTCTTTCAGTGAAATCGAATTAACGATGCCCTTGCCCTGCAGGCACTTCAGCCCAGACTCGATGACCTCCCATTTCGAGGAGTCCACCATGAACGGCACCTTGGCAACTTCGGGCTCACTCGCCAGCAACTGCAGGAAGCGTGTCATCGCCGTGACGCCGTCGATCATGCCCTCGTCCATGCAGATGTCGAGGACATTGGCCCCGTTTTCGACTTGCTGCCGGGCTACGCTGACGGCTTCTTCATATTTGCCTTGCTTGATCAGCTTCGCGAACTTGGGCGAACCGGCTACATTGGTCCGCTCACCGATCATGATGAAGACGCCGGACTGTTGGGTGAAAGGCTGCGACCCCGAGAGGCGGAGTGGCTTCGTCTTCACAGGCTGGGCCACGCCAGCAGACACGCTCACGCTCGACTCTCAATCTGCTGGGCGAAGGATTCCTCAGTAAGCGGGGTTCCAAACTTTCGCGGGGGCTGGCCTTCGAGCGCTTTGGCGATAGCCGCGATGTGCTCGGGGGTATTGCCACAACAGCCGCCGGCAATATTGATCAGCCCTGCGCGTGCAAAGTCGCCCAGATAACGCGCCATGTCCTGCGGCTTCAGGTCGAATCCGGTTTGCGAAAGGGGATTTGGCAAACCCGCATTCGGGTAACACGAGATCGCCACATTTGCCTTCTCCGATAACTCCTCCAGGAACGGATACATCAGATCGGGCCCGAGAGAGCAGTTGAGACCCACCGACAACGGTTTTACGTGCTGCACCGCGTTCCAGAACGCCTCAGTAGTCTGCGCGGAGATCATCGTCTCGCCGCCGCGACCCACCGCCGCCGAGATCATTACTGGCAATTCCTTGCCGTCTTCATCAAACACTTCGCGAATGGCGACAAGCGCCGCCTTGGCGTTCAGCGAGTCGAAGATTGTTTCGACCAAAAGCAAATCTACGCCGCCGGCGATGAGGGCACGCACCTGCTGAGCGTAGGCGGTCTTAACCTGATCGAATGTGACCACGCGGAAGCCGGGATCATCGGCATCGGGCGAGCTTGAAAGAGACACGGTCAGCGGCCCAATCGCCCCCGCGACGAACCGTTGACGCGAGGTTGCATTGCTAACCCGATCGGCCCATTTGCGGCCCTGCTGCGCCGATTGCTCATTGATATCCCAAGCCAGAGTGGCGAGGAATGGATCCTCGATGACCTTTTGGTAAAACGCAGGATCCTTCCGGCCACCGTGTTCCCGAGGATCGTCTACAAAAAACTCGCTCTGCGTGATGCTGGTTGCACCGAAGGTGTTTGTCTCGATGATGTCTGCCCCGGCCTCGAGAAACCGGCGATGGATGTCGCCGATCATCTCCGGCTTAGTCAGCGAGAAAAGGTCACCGTTGTTCAGCAAGCCCTTGCTCGAGTTCTTGAAGCGCTCCCCGCGGATGTCCGCCTCCGTCATGCCGTAGGTGCGGATCGTCGTGCCCATCGCTCCGTCGATGATGGCAATGCGACTCTCAAGGATGTTGGCGAGAGGATGTTGATGCGTTTTCGTCATATCTTCGATGCACTTGGATTCGATGCGTTCGGGGTACTTTCGCTTCAGCTCTGGTTTGCGAAATCTCCTCGAAGCGCGCTTCCTTATTATAGCGATTGGCAGCATGTCCAAGGTCTGGCGTCCGTAATCACGGAACCAAAACTCCTCGGAGTGATGGATTCCTGCCGGTTCGAATATAGCTGTATACGTAAGCCTTGGTGTCTGGGTTATTGTTTGATTCCGCGGATGGTGTCGCTCCCGGCCGGATCCGCGGGCATCAATTCTTTCCATAGCTTTCTTTTTCCGGTGGAGAACTCAAGCTAAACTCTTTTGCCGGAATCTCTCCAAAACGGAAAAGCTAGAGGAACCGGCTATCGGAGGAAAAGCCCATCGGCGCTTCACAATAAAGCCGCCCGAGACCGAGCGGCCGTTCTGTGCTGCTGATTCACCGGGTTTCGCTTCGCCACCACAACGCAGGCTGAGCAGTGGCTACTTGCGCTTTCACCTATTGACTGCAATCTCGTGCTTCCCGGAGTTCTTTTCCGCAGCCTGCTCGGTTTTAGTACTCGATCTGGACGCTGGTGAAATTGACCCCGTCATTGTCGGGCACTACAACCACAACATAGTATTGATTAGCCTTGTTGACGATGGTTGGATTCGTGATTGCAGTGGTTTTAAAACACTGCGTCTGGTTGCTGGCGCCGGTGCTTTGAATGCTCGCCATGGGGACGGCTGAGGGGAATCCCGTCGTCGCCGTGAGAGGAATGCTGTCCAGCGTCACTGTAATCGAGGACCCTACCTCGTTGAAGTTGCCACACAGGGTGAGGGCCGTCACCACGGTCTGTCCAGGAAGGTCGACGTTGGCTACCCACGTTCCTTGGGCGTTCGTAAGGAAGCCTAGAGCAGGGTCGAATGCCGCTTGCGGGCAGCCCCCTTGCGCGGCATTGACACAAATGAACGCCGCTCCGGTGAGGTTCAACCTCTGCCCCTTGACGGGGGCGGCGGATACAGTCTGCAGTGACAGAACCAACGCCAAGAATCCAACTACCACACAACTGATACGGTGCTTCATGGGAGTATCTCCTTTTTGGAAATTTGCGAATTTTGGTTTGGCCGTCATCTGATCCAAACTCGGCCTCTACCTACATAACGCGCAGAAATGAGCGAAAAAGGTCCATATTTCTTAAGTAGATCTTTATAGAGATTTGGCGTCGGTTCTGGTTTTTAGGCGCTAGCAAGCTCCAAATCGATGATCACAAAGGAGTAAACCCCGTTTGGTTTAGCGTTCGACTGCGTATATACTTTAGAATCGTAGAGATCGCAATTTTTCGGTGATTTGGAAACGTTTCGCGAGCTCATGTCGCATCCTCCCTCGCTTTCATCTTTTTCTTATTCTTATATTTCTAAGTTGGACTGACCGAGACTGCGGTATCCGTTCACATCCCAGTGGTTCCGGTACATCGCGTTCGAGGCTCTTATGGATCCGCCAACAGATGTAGCTACCCTCCTCGGGGAACTCCATGTCGGCAATGACAGGGACGTGGCCGAGTTGGTCGTGCTGCTCTACTCGGAACTACGGAGGTTGGCATCTCATTACTTGCGGCGGGAGCGCAGCGATCACACCTTACAAACTACGGCCCTGGTGCATGAGGCCTATCTTCGATTAGCCGATCAGAAAGAAGTTCGTTGGAAAAACAGGGAACAGTTCATGGGCGTTGCTGCACAACTTATGCGCCGCATCCTGGTCGACTACAGCCGTGGCCACGACGCCAAAAAGCGCGGCAACGACTTTGAGAAAGTTTTCCTGGAAGAAGCGGAAGTCGTTGCCAAGGGGAAGGCGGCCGATGTCGTTCAGTTGGACGAAGCCCTCACCCGAGTGACCGAATTTGATCCGCAGCAGGCCCAACTGGTGGAGTTGCGTTTTTTCGGTGGCTTAAGCATTGAGGAGGCTGCGGAAGTGCTGGGGGTTTCCCGCACTACGGTGAAACGCAACTGGAACCTGGCCAAGGCGTGGCTGGCGCGCGAACTCCGCAGAAGCGACCAGAAAAATGCCTGAAAAGTGGGACCAAGTAAAAGAACTGTTCACGTTGGCCCTTGAGCGAGACCCCGAGGAGCGAAGTAGTTTCTTGCGTCGAACCTGCGCGGGCGATGACTCCCTGCGCACCGAAGTAGAATCGCTGCTGTCAAGCTTCGATGGCGCCCCCACCTTTCTGGAGGATTGTCCCGCCGCTGATCTGTTTTCTTGGCAATCGCGTGCAATGGCGGGAAAAAGGATTGGGGCGTATCGCATCATCCGCGAGATTGGGCAGGGCGGCATGGCGGTAGTCTATTTGGCTGAGCGTGCGGATGACCAATATCGCAAACGTGTAGCCATCAAGATGCTGAAGCCAGGGACGGAGAAGGATGAAATCCTCCGGCGTTTTCGCAACGAGCGACAGGCCCTTGCATCTCTAGACCACCCCAGCATCGTACGACTCCTCGACGGCGGGAGCACCGAAGAAGGCTTTCCTTATCTGATCATGGAGTACGTCGAGGGCGTTCGTATCGACGAATATTGTGATACTCACAGACTGTCGATCACCGAGCGCTTGCAGCTATTCCGTGCAGTCTGCCTCGGGGTGCAATATGCCCATGAGTCCCTCGTCATCCATCGTGATCTGAAGCCCAGTAATATTTTGATTACCCAGGCAGGCGTGGTCCGGCTTTTGGATTTTGGCATTGCCAAAGTGTTCAACCCGCAATTGTCTCCGGACACGACGCTCACCCGAACCGATTGGCGTCCGATGACGCCCGAATACGCGAGTCCCGAACAGGTGCGCGGAGGAGCGATTACAAAGACTACGGATATCTATTCGCTCGGAGTCTTGCTTTACGAGCTGTTGACCGGATATCGGCCGTATCGGGTTCGTCACGATTCTGCTTTGGAGATCCCGCGACACCGTTACAGCGAGGAACCAGAGAAGCCGAGTGTGGCAGTCAACAGAATCGACGAAACAGCATCTCGCGATGGCAGCACGCGAACCATAATCACCCCTCAGTTGGTTGCTGAAGTACGTGCCGTTCGTCCGGAAGAGCTGCCGCGTTGCTTGCGAGGCGATCTCGACACTATTGTGATGAAGGCAATTCGCTCCGAGCCGGAACATCGGTATGCTTCCGCGGCAGAGTTTTCAAAGGATATCGAGCGGCACCTATCGGGCCTGCCTATTAAAGCCCGTAAACCCACTCTCGTCTACCGTGGTGGGAAATTCGTCCATCGGCATACGGAGTCGTTGGCTACCGCCGTGCTGATACTCGCGCTGACAGCTGGTTTGGGGGTGTGGGCAGCGCGCAAGTTGTGGAAACAGAAGAATGCCTTCGAGCCATCGCCCAGCGCTCTTCACGTTCGCATACGCCCCTCGGTCGCGATGTTAGGTTTTAAGAATCTCTCCAGCCGCCCAGACACGGTTTGGATTTCGACAGCGCTGTCGGAGATGTTGACCGCGGAACTGGCAGCTGGCGAGCAATTGCGCATCGTACCGGACGAGACGGTCGCACGAACGAAAATCGACCTTGGTCTTTCTGATGTAGAGAGTCTGTCTCCGGGCACATTGACGCAAGTGCACACGAACCTGGCAAGCGACTTCATCGTTCTCGGCTCATATCTCGACTTGGGAAAAGAAAAGGGAGGCCAAATTCGCCTCGACCTTCGCCTCGAAGATGCCGCCAAAGGAGAAACTGTTGCAGCCGTCTCGGATACGGGCACCGAGAGAACCATCATCGACCTGGTTTCGCAGGTCGGCGCGCGCTTGCGCCAGCAGTTCGGACTGGAGCAGCTTTCCCAAACCGAACCTGATGGGGTAAGAGCCGAACTACCATCGAATCCGGAGGTAATCCGTCCTTATTCGCAAGGACTCCCCAGGATCAGGGCTTTCGATGCACTATCCGCACGTGAACTGCTAAGCCACGCGGTCGCTGCCGATCCCTCCTTTCCTCTTGCTCACTCTGCGCTCGCAAAGGTGTGGTCATCCCTCGGCTATGACTCCAACGCGCAGCAGGAGGCAAGGAAGGCCTTGGACGAAGCGAGCAATCTTTCGCGTGAGAAGCACCTGCTGGTCGAGGCCCGGTTCTACGAAACGAGGAGAGATTGGAGAAAAACTATCGAGGCCGATCAGACTCTATTCAGCTTTTTCCCCGACAATTTCGAGTATGGCTTGCAGCTGGCGAATGCGGAAACTGCTGGCGGTCGAGGAAAAGATGCTCTAAAGACTCTAGCCTCTCTGGATGCTGGGAGCCCGCAGGCAAGAAGCGATCCGCAAATCGATTTGGCCAGATCCGATGCCGCGGCGTCGCTCGGCGACGACCGACTGAGACGAGACGCAGCGGAGCTGGCGGCAAAAAAGGGAGGTGAACAAGGAGCCAAGCTGCTGGTGGCACGCGCACGAAATTCTGAGTGCCGGGCTTTGGCGAATCTTGGCGAAAACGAAAAGGCCCAGAGCACCTGCGAGGAAGCGAGACAGATCTATGAAGCCGCGGGGGACCGCAGCGGTTTGGCGCAGGCCCTGCACGACATGGCTGAAATCCCCATTAATCAAGGGGATTTTGCGGCAGCGGAGAAGCTATATAGTCAAGCTCTAACCATAACCCGAACCATCGGCGATCAGAAGGGTCAAGCCAGAGAACTGCTTAACCTGGGTGTGATTTCTGTCAAGAAAGGCGACTTCACTGCCGCACGACGGATGTACGACGAGACATTCCGCATCTATCAGAAAGGCGGGCGACAAGTATGGCATGGCGAGGGCGATGGGTGACACCGGCATCCTCTTGCGTATCCAAGGGAAATTGCAGGATGCCCTTAAGCACTTTCAGAAGACGTTCGAGTTGTCTGAGGAAGTGGGACATCGGGGTTCAGTTGCCCAGTCTTTGTCGGCAATTGGAGACGTGTTGTTAGAAGAGGGTGATCTGCCTGGGGCTTACAAAACATACCAGCAGGCAGCGACCATTGAGCACGTGATTGGCGCAAAGAATATTTACGCCTCGACCCTCACTCAGACGGGACGAGTGCTTCGGCAACAGGCAAAAGCCGATGAGGCACAAACGTCTTATCGTGATGCCCTCTATCTGCAAGAGGAACTAGGAAATAAGAGCGACGCCGCTGACACTCGCCTGGCGCTCGGAATTGGGTTGCGATTCCGGCAAAGGAGCCGATGCGGAAAAACTCAGCCGTGAGGCGGTCGAAGCGTACCCCGCGGATGCGTATGCCGATGAGAAGATCTTCGCACAATCGATATTATCCAGAGCCCTTCTTCAACAAGGAAAGGTAGACGAGGCGCGCGCAGCCATCGCCGAGGCGGTCCGACTTTCGGAAAAAAGCCAGGATGTAATCGTTCGAATCTCTGTGCTTCTTGATCATGCCTACGCCATGGCCGCCGGGAAAAACCTGGGAGGGGCGGAAACCACTGCTCAAGAAGCGCTGACCCGGGCGCGCAACCTGGGTCTGGTTCGATTGCAACTGGAAGCGTCTCTCGTCCTGGGTGAGATTCAGATGACAGGGCCAAATCGCGCGGCAGGTCGCGCCAGACTCCAGGCCCTAGAGAAAAGCGCCCGCGCAAAAGGGTTTGAATTGATTGCACGAAAAGCAGCTAATGGCCAAGGTATCCTGTAAACCAGTCCCGTACAGAGCGAACTGATCGGGCGATTCGCGTCGACACGGTTAGAGTCAGCGCTCAGGAATCGCGTGTTGTTCCTCGAAGCAGCACTCCAGATTCTTGAGGTCTACTGCAACCCGGGCTTGTGAGCCTTCCGGAGCTGCTCTGAGATATTGCACGGGCCACGAAATTAGCTGTCCCAGCTCACGGGCTGCCCTCAAGGGCCAATAAGGATCTCGCCGGAACTCGCGGGCCACGATGACAGCGTCCGCCTGACCGGTAACGATGACGTGCTCAGCCTGAACGGGAGATGTGATCATCCCGACCGCACCGGTCAGGATGTTGGCTTCCCGGCGAATCTGCTCTGCATACCGCGTCTGATAACCCGGACCGACCGGAATTTTTGCATGCGGTACATTGCCGCCAGAAGAGCAATCGATCAGGTCGGCTCCAAGTTCCTTCAATTGGCGGGCGAGTTCAACCGACTGCGGAATATCCCAACCGCCATCGATCCAATCGGTCGCCGAAATGCGTACGAACAGCGGTGCTCGTTCTGGCCACGGGTCCCGAACGGCAGCAACAATCTCGCGCAAGATTCGAGTGCGATTCTCAAATGAGCCTCCGTAGGCATCGGTTCTTCGATTGCTATATGGCGACAGAAACTCATGAATCAGGTATCCGTGAGCCGCATGAATCTCAATGACGCGGAATCCAGCCTCGCAGGCACGACGCGCCGCGGCGGTAAAAGCAGAAACGATGTTCTTAATACCATCGATAGATAGCGCTTTCGGCATCGGATAGTCATCGGTGAAAGCCAACGCGCTCGGGGCAACGACATTATTCCACCCTCCGCTAATTACAGGGACGGTTCCACGGCCTGCCCACGGTCGATAGGTGCTGGCTTTGCGACCGGCGTGCGCCAACTGCATCCCAGCCACGCCGCCCTGCTCATGAATAAAGCGGACGATTCGAGCCAGCGGCTCAATGTGATCGTCCACCCAAATGCCTAAGTCGTCCGGACTGATCCGGCCCTCGGGAAGCACTGCGGTTGCTTCGGTGAACACCAGTCCGGCGCCGCCTACAGCGCGGCTGCCCAGATGCACAAAATGCCAATCGTTGGCGTGCCCGTCAGTGCTGGAGTACTGACACATCGGCGAAACAAATATGCGGTTCGCGAAGGTAATATCCCGAATCGTGAGCGGATTAAACAGGTGCGTCATAGATTGTGCCCTGTCCTAATTTACTGGATAGGGCTCCGAAAATCTCGTGTAGGGCTTTACCGTTTTCCATGACGCGGACTCGCTCGACCCGCTCGGTTCGCAATTCAGCGGTGGAGGATTTACTGACTCTGCCAACATGGTTGCCATGAGAATTTCCGTGAGCCTGTAGAGCGTTCGTTTGTTTGCAACTATTGCATTTAGGGTTTTCGCAATTCATGACTTCGCGCATTCTTGGGCAGAAGAAACAGAACCAGGGATTGGAGATCACTCATATCCGAGCAAAAACAGAACGCCGTTCAAAAATGAGAATTTCTCTTCGCTTGGGCATTCACAGTTGTCTTCTATTTCCTCGAGTATGCGGTGAGGTCATCTCCATCCGTAATGATTCCAGAGTTGGAAGCCTCGTTTCACGCGACGGCATTGGGCATCAGCGCGACTCTTGGCGTTTACACCACACCTACTCTTAGGTTTGATCGCTGGGGCGGCCCTGGATCATTTAAGAGCAAAACGCACGATTCCCCAACAAAAGCTCTGCGAGTCGGGACAGCCTTGCCCTGGAGCCCCCGCTCGAACCAATCGAACTAAGCTTAGTTTAGTGGCCCGGCGAAGAAGTAGAAAACGAAGAGACGGGAAGGAGAGACGAGATGGACGTTAGTCGTGACCAGCGACTGCTTCGAAGTGATCTGGTGCGCGTACCGCTCTAACACTCTCGGTCGAGCGATCAGGCAGGAAGAAGTACTCGGGAACAATTTCCTTGATCTTCGCACGGATGCACGCCGCGCTATCCCCGCTCATGGATGCGTGAAGGTCATCCAACTGGCGGCGCAATCGGGACCAGTCCTCCACCGACGCGTTGGTGCGTTTGATTTTGCCACAGGATGTGGAGAACACTTTTTCATAGCCGTAAAAGAGTTCCTCTTCGAGTTTCTCCCCGTCCCGCAAGCCGGTGAACTGAATTTCCACGTCGGCCTCGGACTTGCCGGAAAGCCGAATGAGATTGCGGGCCAGATCCAGGATCCGTATGGGCTCGCCCATGTCCAAAACAAGGACATCACCGTGGTCCCCTATTTCTGAGGCTTGAAGAACCAGGGCCACAGCTTCCCGGGTAATCATAAAGAACCGCTTGATGTCCGGGTGGGTAATGGTTAGCGGCTGGTGATTGCGGAGTTGTTGTTTTAACACCGGAATCACGCTGCCGCTCGAACCCAACACATTTCCAAAACGCACGGAGACACAACGCATGCCGTTGGGAGGGCGGGAGGCAACGATCAATTCGCAGATTCGTTTGGTCGCACCCATGACGTTGGTTGGATTCACGGCTTTATCTGAAGAGATCAGCACAAAACTTTTGCAGCCCGAATCGTCCGCCAAATCCAATAATCCGACGAGCGCCAGCACATTGTTCTTAACCGCTTCCTGAACGTTCGATTCCATCATTGGGACGTGCTTGTAGGCGGCGGCGTGAAAGATGATCTGCGGGCGGAATTCCGATAGCAGAGAGCGCACGCGTTCGGCGTCGTTTAAATCGGCAATACAAAAGTCGAGTTCTGCGTCCGGCTGCTGTTCTTGCAGTTCCAGGCGAAGGAAGAAGAGCCCGGTCTCACCTTGGTCCAAACAGACGAGCCGGGAAGGACGGTAGCCAAGAATCTGGCGGCATAACTCCGATCCGATCGAACCCGCCGCCCCGGTCACAAGAACGGTCTGGCCCGCGATGTTCCGATGAACGGACTCCAGATCAATCTCGGCTGGCTGGCGGCCCAGCAGATCCTCCAGACTGACTTCACGGAGCTGGCTCACGATCACTTCACCGGCGACAATATCCTTCAGAGCAGGAACCGTGCGAAAGGTAATGTTGGCGCGGCTGCAAATGTTAACGAACCGGCGCATTTGTTCGCCGGTGGCGGAAGGTACGGCAATGAGCACTTCGTCCACACGCTCAGAAGCCAGCAGGCGAGGGAGGTGATCGACTGGACCGAGCACGCGAACATTGTGGATTCGAATGCCCAGCTTGGAAGGGTCATCGTCCAGGCAACCCACGGCAACATATCCGCCTCCTGGCTGACGGATTTCGCGCAGTATCGTCTGCGCTGCGCAACCCGCCCCAATGAGGATCGCTCTCTTGAATGAGGAAATGTCTTCGCGCACGGACTCTGCAAGCAGCCGAAAACCAAGACGCACCCCCACCAGCAATCCGGCTGTAAGCACAGTCTCTAGCACATAGATAGCGCGCGGGAAACCATCCGGCCCCAGCGCGAGCCTCATGAGGACCCAGAAAAGGACCGACCCGGTGCCCACGGCTTTCACAATATCGATTCCGTCCCTAAGTCCAACATATTTCCACCATCCGCGAAGCAACCCAAAATAGGCCATCGCCGCAAGCCTTACAAACAGCAACACTGGAATTGCTGAAAGGAGAATAGAACGATGCGGCAAGGTGAAATCAAACCGCAGCAGCCAGGCAAGAACCAAAGAGCAGATGATGAGCCAGGCCTGAAATGCCCCGATAAACCAGAGTTTGCGGCGCAACAGTACTCCTGGAGTTTTATGCGTCATGGTTTGCCGGTGAAACGCTGGTCTGGACTAATTGAATACTGCGATGCCCTCGGCCCGCGCCGTAGCTGCAGACGTCGGCATGGTGAGCCCAAGTGTAGACGTCGTACCATTGCGGAACCGATTGTTCCAGTATGGGAGCGCTCAGCAGGAATCCTCGGCCTGTCTCGTGTACCTCGACATTTTGATGCAGCGCCGTGCTCGTCATTTTTTTCCAATCGTGCTGACAGCCTCGCTACTCCAATTACATCGGCAGCGCAGGATTTCCCTTAAACTGAACCGCTTACGTTTCCCCGGTTGAATATCCGGCAGCACTTTTTGAATTCCCCGCGGCTAAGAGTCATGTAACCGCTGCTACCCGATCAGTTCCGCCCTTCTTTGCATTGCATTCAAGATGCCATCTTCCGAGCTTTCCCCGCGTGCCCTCTGGATACAACCAGGCCCGCGGAAATTGCTGCGGTTAGGCTACGACACCGGAGCGAGTGGTCTTCTCGAAGTGATACCCGACTTCCTGGCACTGACGTCGAATTCGTGCAGGTTGAAGGTGGGATTAAAACGCTCTTATGTTCGACGACGGCGCACCAAAAATCACCGCAGGTTGGGTTTTGGGAGTGAGTGTCGCTTTGCGGCGAGATTTATGAGGGCACTGTTTGCACTTCGCTCTCGTTCACGAGAAAGCAGAATCCCTTGAGCAATGGGAATGAACTTGAGGGGCCCTGGACTTACCCGGTCACGAAACCCAGTGCGTCAGTAGGTTGAGATACGTCCTCAGGGTGAGTACGCGATATGCTCCTATGTGGAACTGGAAGAAGCCGAGCCTGCAGTCACAACCGCAATAGCCTCCGTTTTGGTGGCTTCCAGCATGACTTTCCGTACTGCAAAAGCGGCGTCACGGATGTTCCTTTCAGATAGGGTTGGATGGACCATAAGCATCAGACTTGTTTCTCCCAGCTGCTTTGCGACCGGGAGACGCTGCTGTTGGTCCCATCGGGCGAATGCGTTCTCCAAGTAAACCTCGCTGCAGCTGCCGACGAAACACAGGACGCCTTCGGCATTGATGGCTTGCATAATGCGGTCACGGCACCAGCCCGGCTTCAGCGCTTCGGCACGAACGAACATATAGTATTTGTAGTAGGCATGCCCGATTCCTGAGGCTGGGCAGGTGATTCGCAGCCCCGGAAGCCCGCCGAAATTCTCGTTCAAAATCGATGCGAATCGCCTCCGCGTCTCGACCCACTGCGGTACCTTCCTCAAGGCTACGCGTCCAATCGCAGCCTGCACTTCGGTCATCCGCCAGTTGGTGCCCAGCGATTCATGCACCCATCGGAATCCCGCATGGTGTTCGCTGCCATACACCAGGTTGTAGTCCTTGCCGTGATCCTTATAGCTCCAGGCGTGCCGCCACGTGTCTTCGTCATTAGTGGTCAGCATGCCGCCCTCGCCGCCGGTTGTCATGATCTTGTCCTGGCAGAACGAAAACGCCGCTGCGTCTCCCATGGACCCGATTGGACGAGCCTTGTACATTGCTCCTTGAGCCTGGGCGCAATCTTCGACTACTTTCAAACCATGTTCCTGCGCCAAGGCAAGAATGTCGTCCATATCGCAAGGCCATCCCGCCAGGTGTACCGCTACGATCGCTCTCGTTTTTGGGGTTAGGACGGCACGGATGGTCTCGGCGGTAATGTTTTGCGTGTCGCGATCCACATCCGCGAATACCGGGCGCGCACCCCGGGCGGCTGCGCAACTGGCCGACGCGATGAACGTTCTCGCGCTGGTGATCACTTCGTCGCCCGGCCCGATCCCCAATGCTCCCAGCGCCGATTCGAGCGCCACCGTGCCATTGGCCAGCGCGATGGCGTGCTTGCATCCGGTGGATTCGGCGAACTCCCGTTCAAACAACCGGCCTTCCTCGCCCGTCCAGTAGTTGACCCTCCCCGAGCGCAACACCTTCACGGCCGCCTGAATTTCTTCCTCCGCAAAGCAGGGCCAGGGAGCGACTGAGGCCGATGCTACGGACTGGTTACATCCTGAAGGTAGAGTCGGCTCGGGTCTGGCACGTATCGTCATGATTATGGTTGCTCCGCAGTTGGCAGGCAGGGAATTGATTTCGGCTACTGTTTGCGTACGCCGATAGTTCCATCTGGCGTTGGAACATGCGGATGCAGCACCAACACTCGCAAGGTTTCGAATAGGATGGCGACGTCGATCAGAAACGAACGCCGGCGGACATACTCAAGTTGTAAACGTATCTTCTCCGGGCGGATGGTCTCTTGATAGGCACGCTCCGGCTCGGGACTTCCAGCAAGCGTACGATCTTCGTCCCGGTCCCAGATCGTAGCCCAATCCGTAATGCCAGGTCGTACGCTGAGAATTGCTCGCTCCTCATCGGTAAACATCTGCACGTATTTTTGAACTTCAGGGCGTGGCCCCACCAGGCTCATGTCACCCAGAAGCACATTGAAAAGCTGCGGCAATTCATCCAGCTTGAATTTGCGAAGCCAGGCACCGGTTCGCGTGATTCGAGGGTCTCCCTCGTAGGTACAGGATCCTCCGAGTTGGTCCGCCCCAACCACCATGGTCCGGAACTTAAGCATCTTGAAAGTCTTGCCATGCTTTCCAACTCGCTTGCCGTAATAAAAAATGGGGCCGGGTGACGTGGCTTTCACGATCAGTGCAATCACCAACAATGCCGGAGCCAGCAAGACGATACCCGCGGCCGCAGTAATGAAATCGAATACCCCCTTCATCGCAAATTCCTAAATTTCTTTACGGATTGATCCTTGGCAGACTAGTAACCGATGCTCGTGAACGGCTCGTTCCAGGATCGAGGTCAGTGATTCAGCTTCCTCATTTTCCACATGGATGTTATGAAGACGCTTTCGTGCTAGCTTTCCAGCCCAGCCCCATCAATGTGCCGAAGCCGTAGAGGAAGTGGTAACAGGGCATGACCAGGGCCACACACGGTGAACACTTCCAGCCGTTTCGTGCCCCGATCGCACCGGCAGTAGCTAGGGTCACAGCCAAGTAGAGCGCGAGTCCGGCAAGGCCGGCCCAGAGCAGGGGACGATACAGCAGGCCGATGAGCAAACTGCCGAGAAGCCCGCCCGCCAAGCCCAGCGGCGCCGCATGGCGCCAGCAAAAGCTGCTCGGACACCCCACCCACATGCGCGGCAACCAGATCCCGTTCATCCATGCCTGGCGCATGAATTTGCGGAACGTTGCAGAGTTGTAGTAAACGTTCGAAATCTTGTTCGACAGGTAAATCGCATATCCCGCACGCCGGATGCGCGCGTTCAGTTCGAAGTCCTGGTTTCGTATTAACTCCTCGCGGTATAAGCCGACACGATCGAAAACCTCGCGCGGGAAAGCGCCGAAGGGCACCGTATCTACGTAGCGGCCACCCTCTCCCAGGTGATAGTGTGCGTTCCCCACGCCCACGCGGGTTTGGGTAAAGAGCGCGATCGCCTTAGCCATGACGGTATGAGCGCCGGGACGCGTGATGCAGCGTCCCCCCACGTTTCCCGCGCCGGTACGCTGCAACTCGGAGACGCAATTGGTGATGTAGTCCGGAGGATATTCCGAGTGGGCGTCCATGCGGATGATGTACCGGCCTCGGGCCTGGCGAATGCAAATATTCATGCCCGAAGGAACGAACCGTCCGGGGTTGTGCAGCAGATGAATGCCCGGATATTTCGCCGTCTTGCCCAGTACTACTTCACGGGAGTGGTCCTCGGATTCGCCGTCTGCAACCAAGATCTCGTATTGCTCATGCGGAAAGTCGTTCGCCAGTACGCTGTCCAGACAAGGCCCAATATATTGTTCTTCGTTACGCATTGGGATGATGATGGATACGGCGATGGTTTCGCCCTGCGAGCGATCCTGATTTCCGGCTGGCATGTAATTTTCGGTTAAGATTCAGGGACCCTGTCAAGACTGACTGGCCGCTTTAATCGGCATTTCTCCCGGCAGCTGCGGCGGCGGTGGCTGCCGTCCTGTATTTCAGAGTTTTCGCGGGCACACCCCCGACGATCGCATTTGCCGGGACGTCGGCGGTAACCACGGCTCCGGCTGCGATTACAGCTCCGTCGCCGATGGTCACAGCGGGCAGGACGATGCAGCGAGCACCGATCCACACGTCATTGCCGATGTGTACAGGAGCCGAGCGCAAGGGCTGCAAACGCATTGGAATGCCCCATTCCGTGCCGTGATTGCTGGTGTAGATGAGGACTTCTGGTCCCATCATTACGTCATTTCCAATGGTCACCTCGGCGGTCGAACCAATGATCGAATCCTGGCCCAACATAGAGTTGTCGCCGATGGAAATGTTTCCGCCCGCGCCGAAGTAGACGCGAGGCCTGATGTTTACGCCCTGACCACACCTGCGGAAGATTTGCTTCACGACCAGCCGGTTCAACCTCGCACCAATCGTCCAGGAATTGTCAGAAGAACGGATGCGGCTCGTAATGGCGTAATACAGAACGAGGGCCAGTCTGTGTTTCATACTGAGCGCGCCTGGGGTTGGTGCATTCATGCGAAGATACGCGCGATCAGGCGCATGGTTTCGATAGCGTCCGCCAGGGTGACGGCTTCGCTCGAGAGGCCACAGGCGGCACGAGCCGCGGCTTCGGCCTGGCGGCGGAAACCGGGCTTGAACTCGGTGTCCAAGCGATCAGCGTCGACGGGCTGCGGCGGTTTGCCGAATTCTTGCAGCGTCAGTTTTTCCAGCGGCCGCAGCTCACAGCGTTTTTCTGCCGTGGTCACGGTAACAGCCCACGGCCCCGGACCACGCCAGATGCCTTCGTACATTCCCACGTCCCCGCCGTCATACAGAATTCTGCAAACCACAACTCCCGGGCGTTCTGGATTCCACGGCACAACGGGATCAACTGATGTGATACAGCCACGCCCAAACACACGCAGGTAGTCGATGGTATGAATCGAATTGGCATACATCCAGTGCCGCGCCACTTCGGCCGGCTGGCCAGCCTGTAGCGCGGCGGCCTGATCCTGTTGATCCTGGACCTTGACGAAACGTGGAGCGGAGGTTTCGTTTAATTCGGCTTTCGCTCGCAGCGTAGCCCACAAGAACCTGCGATTGAGTGCCACGAGCACACGCCGCTGCTTGTCGTCCGCAGCACGCTGAATGTCGAGGGCATCCGCTAAGTTGTATCCCGGCGGCTTTTCCATTAGGACCATCCAGGGGAACTCAAAGCTCGCCTTCGCGACAGCGTTCATCGATAGTTCCGGCACCGCTAGGAGAACCAGCGCAGGTGCACTGCGCTCATATAGCTCCGGGACCGAATCGCACACCGCTGCAATTCCGAATTCCGCGGACAGCCCTTCCGCTCTCGAGCGGGTGCGGCTGTGAATCCCGGCCAGGATTACTCCGGGAATATCTCGCAAAGCGCGGATGTGCTCCCGGGCGGTGTATCCCGCACCGACAACCGCCACCTTGCATGGGGTGGTGATACTCATGTCTTACGGATATTGAAATTCGCGCTCGCGAGGCAGACCTTCTGTGCTCACAGGGATATGGCCGTTTTCATCAGAAACATACGCGGCGACGAGGGTGGCGACGGCCACTCTTCCGTCCTCGCCGGTCGGATAGTTGCGTTCTGCGACGAGCGCCTCCAGCACAGAGCGTGTAGGCGCCATTGCATCTGCGGGCGCCACCTCGAGGCTGGAGTCCTGTGAAGGCATGCCATAACGCCCCGTGGGCAAGTCCCGATATTCGGCGGAGCGCACACCTAAGCGCATTTGCCCGCTAAGCTCGTCCGCCACCAGGATGCCGGCGCGACCCGCATAGACAACGCGAATACCATGCCCTTGGTCAGCCCCAATTTCCATGTATAGCCGTTTGCCGCTGGGAGTCGTGACCCGAACCGAACCGGCACTGTCGTTGAATTGCGGGCCACGCGGATTGGACATCCCCGTGGGGAAAAACCAGGCAGCTACTTCCGTAGGGCTCTCCCCACTGAGCCAACGCAGGAGCTCGAAATAGTGGGTACCGTTCATGGCCAAACCCATGTTGCCGGCGACGACCGCGATGCTTGCCCAAGATCCAAACTCCTTCGATTCGATAATCCTCCTGGCGACAAGATACTGTTCCATGAATCGCATCTGGTGGTTAATGGCAAGTCGAACCCCGTGGCGCTGGCAGATGGCAATCATCCGATCGCACTCGGACAGAGAAGTAGCCATCGGTTTTTCGCACAGGATATATCGGGCGCCGCCTTCCGCTGCCAAGCAGGTAAGCGGCCCGTGACCGGGGGCGGTCGATGCCACGATCACACATTCCGGGTTGCTCTCGAACATCAGCCGGCCGGGATCCTGATACTGCCGGGAGCCGGGGATCCCGAATTCCTTACCCGCTTCCCTCAGCGCGGCTTCCTTGAGATCGAGAATGCCTACGATCTCCCACCCGAGCTCGCGAACCACTCGGAGATGCCGCATGCCCATGCGGCCGGTTCCAAGAACTGCGACTCTCACGCCACATCCTCGTCGATTGTGGTCAGATAATTTACAAACGCACGCTCGCTTTCATCCAGCACCGCGGGTTCTGCGAGAAACTTGTCCAGCAACTGCGTATCCGAGTTCTGGTCACAGTAAAACACGTTCGCCGAGTTCTGATACCGGTCCATCAGGGCGCTGCGGCACGGACCGCCGGCGATGTGAATGACTTTACAACCCACGATCCAGGCTTCGATGAGAGCGGCGCTGGCAACTCCCAGCACGACCCGCGACTTGCTCAGCGCCTCCTCGATGGGAAACGTGGGCGGCTCTTCCTCCATCCGGATGCCTCGCTTGACCAACTCAGGGTCCGATTTGAGTTGCTGCATCCAGCCCAGTGTCCGGCGCAGCTCGGCGGGATGGCGGCGTACGCGCACCTCCCATTCCGCGTCCAGGCGCCCCAGAACCTTTTCCATCACCGAGCCGTACACCCGCTGGTCCTCGTAAAGGAATGGATCAATGATTAGAAGGCGCTGGGGCCGCGGACGATGCTGATTGCGAACCCTGCGGAATAGATCTCGGTGATAGCGCGTGCCCAGCACCTTGACGTTTCCTCCGGGTCCGTGGCTGGACACGACGATTCTACGGAAGTGTTCTCCCCACAAGCGCACTTCGTCGAACTGGCAAAACGCGGAGGTGGCAACGAACATGATCTCGCCATGTTGAACATCGATATGCTGCAGGCCCTTCTCGTGCAGATAAGCCGTCATCAGCGATGACGAGACGGTACCCTCGAAGAAGTGCACTACTGCCGTCTTGGGGTGGTAGTGCGTGGTCACATATCCGTAGTACCCCAGCCAGCGGGCCAGGTTGCACAGGAGTTCTGGATACCATAGCATCCGGCGACAAGCCGCGATGGCGCGCATGAGAAAACGAATCTCCTGATTGCCAAAATAGGCGCGTTTGTCCCGATGCAGAACGTAGGTCTGGCCCTGGAACGTAGCCTCCTCGACAAACTTGTACAAGCGCTCACTCCAGAAGAACACAACCAGGTCTGGACGACTGTTGAGAGTGGGGATTTTGCGGGAGCGAAGGCTCGAAAGCACGAACAGGAGCAATAGCACCGGAAGGGCCAGGCCGAAGACGACCCGTCGCAACCCGTTGATGGCAACACTGCCGATCAACGCCCGCTGGCACAGATGCTGGGCGAGAGAGCGCCGTGCCAATCGGCGCAGGGCGGAGGACTCACCTGCCTCGTACGCCGCCAGTCCGCACTTACCGTAAACCGCCGTCTCCGCCTGCAAAATGATCCACCGTTGTACCAGCGGGTCAGCTTCCACCACCAGGCGAGGCAGTGTAGCAAAAACCTTGCGGAACCACACCGAGTAGCTGAGCTTCGCCACCAGCCACTCGACCATTACGCCCCTTCACTCCATTGCAAATAACCGATGAGGCGATGCATGCCTGGCAATCGGATGCCGACGAACCATAGCGGAACCGAGGCCAGTGGCAATAGCGCAAGACCGCACACAATCACTTTCATAACCGTTTGAAACAAGGTGCCGGATGGTGGAAACGCGATGAACAATCCTGTGAGTATCGCGATTGCGTACAACATGGGGACCAGGGCGACGATGCCATGACGCGCCGGTGGTATTTTCGTCGCGCGCGCCGCCATCCAACCGAGGGTTAAAGCTCCTCCTGCTTGCGCGGCACACATGCAGCAGGCTACGGCGAACAAGCTGGCGCCATGATGCAATACCCACCAACTAGCGGCCATCCCGCCCATGATCGCACTGCCGCGCAGCAGTAGCGACTGTAGACCGCGATCCAATGCCATCATCAGGTTTTCGGCAACCATGGTGACCGCAAACCAGAATTCGCTCAGCATGAGCACGCTCGCCAGCCCGACCGCAAGGTGGTATTGGGGCAACATCCAGCGCATGAGCTCGGGCAGAATCAGAGAGGCAAGGGAACCGACCACGATGCCGATAATCGCCACCATCGCTGTGAGGGGGAGAAGGTAGCGTCGCAACTGTGCGCTGCTCTCGCCATCAAAGCGATATAACTTCGGGGTTAGAACGGTGAGCAGGATGTAGGGAAGCTGGCTGACCACGAGGCTGATGCTGGCCGCAACCTGATATTGGCCAAGCTCGGCCCGCGGGCCCAGGGCCCACAGAATCACGATACGGTCCACGCTATGAATCGCAATACTGCCCAGACCCAGGCCCATCAATGTCAACGACGGCATCCACAGCATTCTGAATGAGGCCGGGTCGGGCCGGAGAAGGCATCGTAGCGGCTGGCGAACATACATGCATGCCACCGCACTCAGCAGAGCCACCAAAACCGAAATGTACAGCCCATAGAGTTCAAACCGATGGGTCAAGGCAACTCCCAGCGTCAACTCCAGCACTCCCAGCAGCCCCATCCATAAGCCGGATTCACCCACCTTCCGGGCCGAGCGAAACACTACCGAAGAGTACATGTAGTGTTTATCGATCAACATCAGGGCAGTCACGGTTGCGACGCCCCATAACGCGACCGTAGTGTAGGAGCGGGACGTCCGCAGAAATTTGCCGACGATCGCCAGGGTAAAAACCAGTGTTCCTGCCATCGCGACTATCCAGGCCGTACCCATCGTCCGGCGTGCTTCGAGTGTCTTGCCGTCGTGTAACAGTTTGGGAAGAACACGGCCAAGGCCATTGGTGAAACCGAAGTCACTGTAGTTCGAGTATTGCCGATAAACCAGCAACATGCTCCAGATGCCGAATACAGACGGCCCGACAAGTCGCGCGACCGCCAGATCCCTGAGCATGCGTCCGGCGGCGAACACTACGTAGCCAGCACCATACCGCGCAGTCTCGGTTCGCGTCGACTGCTGCCGCTCGGCGGAAACCGGGCGAACCGGCTTTGGCATCGGAGCACATTCAGTTCCAGCCCGCTGGCCCGTGATGAGAATCCCTTCGCCCATTCAGGAAGACACCCCGGCGCTTGTGTCGCCAAAATCACGAGTGGCTTGCGCTTGGACAATGAGCGCACCTCCTGCTTGCGAACGAAGCCGCAACTGCCCGCTCAGGAATCCGACGAGGTAAAAGAGCGTCCAACCTGGATATGCCGTGTAATAGTGACCTTCCGCGCGATAGGAAAGCATTCCTCCGGTCACTTGTCCGAGGGCAATGAATCCGAGGATGGAAACCGCGACCGCGCGCAGATCCGGATAGAACAGGGCTTTGATGACTTGCGGTATGGAGTAAGCCAGCACCAGGAACAGCGCGGCTAAGAAACTATTCTCAAACGCCTCCGTCACCAAAAGATCGTGCGCATCCGTGTACTCGGAAAAGTGCCGGAACGTGCCGAACCCTTGTCCGTGCCAAGGCATGTCGCGCCACACTTCCCTGCGGAACCCGGAGAACTTCGACTCTCGCAAATCGCGGGCAGTTCCGTAGGCCGAGGCATAGTCCCCGCCGTACCAGCGGTCTGACCACACTACAAATAGCTGCGCGTCCAGATCGAGGCGCTCTCTCACAAACACCAACGCCGTAACCAACGTCACGGAGACGAGTGCGACAACCAGCACGGCGCGCGGCAGTTGCGTCCGCGTGCCGGTAAGGACAACAACCAGGTAAACAGCCACGGCGGCAATCGCGGTGCGGGAGAGCGACCGGCCCATGCACACGAAGCTCCCCAGTAGAAGCACAAAGCTCCATCGCATTGAGTTTCGAACCACGGGCCAGCACATGCAGACGAACTGCACCAGGAACATCAGCATAGCCGTCGAAGCATAGATGCTGCCGAAGTTGCGGGTATGAAATAAGATGTCGGCGCGCCCAGTGAGCAGGCCGATAACAATTAGGGCCAGGGAGATCCCGGTGAATCCCAGTAATGTCCAAACCGGCAATTTGTCTCGGGAAAATTCTTTGCTGGTTGTGGCTCGACCAGCGATCAGAAATAGCAGATAGCCGGGAACGCTCCATGACCACGCGCACAGAGCCCATATCCGATCGACCGAGCCAGGGATCTGGACGGCGCAGAAAACGATATACAGCAACACGAAGACTTCCGCGCTGCCGATCCGCAGCGCCGCTCCCCGGGCTCTCCAGATGAGCAAACTCAACAGCAGCAACACCAGCGCGAAGTACATTGGCAAGACGCGTGTCGAATTGCCCCACTTGTCGTTGTCGACATTGTGGTTCAGCAATGACACCACCGGCAGAAACGGCGCGATGCAAAGGAACGTGCGCGCCAGTATGGGGAACGATTTGTAGTCCCTCATCCAGACCCCGGCCAGAACGCCCAGGAAGAACAGGACTGAGAGTTGAGTTGCCACCGTTTACCTGGGTTTTGGCGGTTTCACCGCCGGATCCCGCCCGGCGCGAAGACTTTAGTGAAAAACCACACGCTACTTCCCTGCCCTCGCGTGCTGCTGGTGTGGCGAAATGCCATTGATCGCACTGGAGAGCGCTTTAACTACCCTTTGTGCGTCACTCGGCTGGAGATTGTCATAAAACGGGAGGGCTAAGGTACGGTCCGCTACTGCTTCTGCGATGGGAAACATCCCCGGACTGAAGCCGAAGCGCTGGCGATGGAGTGGCTGGAGGTGAATGGCCGAAAAATAAGTGTTCGCTGCAATGCCGTCGCTCCGCAACCCAGCCACGATTTCGTCGCGATCGCAGCGGCTAAACTCATCGGCCAGCCGGACTACGTACGCGAACCAGCTCATGCGCGTAGTCTCGGGCGCCAGATAGGGGCGATGGACGGTATCGAGGCCCTCCAGGGCCTGGTCATAAAGTTCGGCCGCTTGCTGGCGACGTTCGAGGATCTCGTCAATACGCTCCAACTGCGCGAGTCCGAGAGCGCTATTCAGATCGGCAAGCCGATAGTTGAAGCCCAATCGTTGGTGAGATAGCTCTCGCTCACCAACCGTCTCACAGCCTTCTTCGCGCATGGACCGGCACAAGTCAGCAATCTTGCCATCGTCGGTAACGATGGCCCCGCCTTCTCCCGTCGTAATCTGGTGATTTGCTTGAAACCCGAACACCGCGGCAATGCCGTGCGAACTGGCACGCCGATGCTTGTATTCCGCCCCAACCGACTGGCAGGCATCGACGATAAAGGACAACCCATGCCGCGATGCGATCTCCTGGATGCGATCATAGTCCGCGGGCTGGCCGAGGGTATCGGCCGCGATGATCGCTCTGGTCCGGGGGCTGATCGCGGCTTCGATCTTGCCGGGGTCGATGTTGTAGATTCGTGAACCGATATCCACGAATCTCGGGGTGACATTTTCTTGCAGCAGGCAGTTGGTATTCGCGGTGAAACCGAACGGAGTGGTGATGGCTTCGTCTCCCGGGCCGAGGCCCAGGGCACGGACCAGGAGGTGAAGCCCGGAACTGCCACTGTTGACGGCGACGGCGTGACGGCAGCCGGCGTATCCCGCGATCTTCTGCTCAAAATCGAAAACCCTCGACCCCGATCCTTCAATCCTTGAGCGCAGGACTTCCGCGACTGCCTTCATCTCGTGGTCGGTGATGTCCGGCGCGGACGTCGGTACGGACAAAACGTCAGCCACGGTGACCAGGTCCATCACCCGGTTCTCGTTATCCACGACGACAACATGCTTCAGGGTTGAAGCCAACATGGATTCACGGATTTGTTGAATATCCTGCGCCGCGGTGACGGTCGTAGGCTGGCGGTTCATGATGGTGGAGACCGGTGAGGCGACATCCGCATGCTGGAGAATGGCCCGCCGCACATCTCCGTCGGTCACCGTGCCGAGCAAGCGCAGTTGCGGGTCTACGACCAGGGCGATGGCCAGGCCTGAATCGTCGATGACCTTCAGGGTTTCCCGAATCGATTGGTCAGGAGTCACGAAAACTCTGCTCTTCTTCGAATTCATCCCGTTCTTTGGGTGCAAAGTTCGCGCCGGGTTTCCCACCACGGTGATTCCTGCGGGAACGTCGCGAATCACAACCGCGCCGGCGCCGACGATCGTATCCGCGCCGATCTTGATCCGCTGGATTACCGAAGCGCGTATCCCAATGTGCGCGTTTGTGCCCACGACGACGCCCCCGGCAAGGTTCGCGCCGGGAGAGATGTGCACTCCGTCCGACAGAATGCAGTCGTGATCCACCGTCGCGCCGGTATTGACGATCACATTCGCGCCGATGACGCTGCTGGAATTGATGCTTGCGCCCGCCATGATCACGGTACCGCCATTCACGACGACATCATGCGCAACCGCGGCGGAGGGATGAATCGCCGTGGCCAACTTGAAGCCGAACCGCTCCAGTTCCTTCGCCTTTGCCATCCGAACCTGATTCGAACCAATGGTCACGATTGCGGCCGCTCTATGAGCCATCAGATCAGGCAAGGCCGCAGCCGTCCCAATCACCGGGATGCCTCCGATGCGCGTGCCAACCTTGGTGCCGTCGTCGTCAACAAATCCCAGCAGATCCATACCGGAGAACGCGATGATGTCAGCCACGACCTTGCCGTGACCGCTGGCTCCGTAGCAGAACACCTTCATGTCACCCATCTCGAGTCTCAGTAGGTCAGCTGCTTCTGTAGAAGCCGTGGCGTCGCCTGCAAGCCTTCGAGTACTTCGACGATGCGGCGGCTGGCTTGCCCATCCCCGTAAACGCTGCTGCATGCGCGCACCCGCGAGAGGAACGCGACATCTTCCAAAGCCACTTGGATAGCCTGCTTGATGGCCGCGCGCTCATGCGGAACGTCCATGATGCAAGCACTCCGTTCACGGCCGTGCTGGCGGGGCCCGATATTCACCACGGGCACATGCAAGGCGGGCGCCTCAATAATGCCGCTGCTGCTGTTGCCCACCAGCACGTCGACTCCGGCCAGCAGGCTCAGATAGGTGGTGTGATCCAGGTTGGGGAAGACATGCAGCCAGGGCGCACCGCCGAAGTTATGCAATTCATCGATGACCCGCCGGCCGCCGGTATCGCAATTGGGATAAATGACGATGGTTTGATGGCCGAGGTCCGCCAGCGCGCCCAGGCTCTCCGCCATCTCGTGGGCGGCGCCATCCGCCCGGGTCGACACAGAATGCTGGACCAAAAGAATGCGAGGCCGACGCAAGGGAATGCGCAAACGTTGGGACTGTTCGTCGCTGTTATACAGCTTCTGATTCAGGATTGAATCCAGCCCTGGAGCCCCCGTAATGACAACGCTCTCCGGCAACTCGCCCATTTCGAGCACCCGTTGCCGGCTGCGTTCCGTAGCGACGAAGTGGATGTGAGCCAATTTCGTGATCGCGTGGCGCATGGACTCATCCAGTCCCCCGCGCGTAACTTCTCCCCCGTGGATGTGGGCTACGATCTTGTTCATCGCCGCCCCGCTGACCGCTCCGGCAAACGCTTCGGTGCGGTCGCCCAACACCAGGACAGTATCGGCGCTCAAGCTCTCCAGCGCCTGGGATATCCCGTAGATGCCGATGCCGATCCCTTTGGCCATGGCGGCATGCGAATCGCCGCTGAACGTCATATCCACGCGAGCGCCGGCGTGGAAACCGTCCTTTTCGATTTCGCGGTAGGTATCGCCGAACTCGTGGGACAAGTGCATTCCCGCCACAACCAGGCATAATTCGCATTCATCGGAGCGTTCAATGGCCTGCATCACGGGCCGAAACAGGCCGTACTCTGCCCGGCTGCCGGTAACCACGCACACCCTAGTCACTGAGGTCCTCGCTCAGAGCGTCCCAGTCCAGCATCTCTCCGGCTCGGAAGCTGCGCCCCGTCCTGCGTCCCACCAGTTCATCGAAGCGTTCGGCAGGGATACCGGTCCCTGGCCGCTTGCACGCCAGCATGGCGGCAGTCAGCACTCGTCCCAAGGGAATTTCTTCGACGGCAAACACGCTCCGCCGTACTAACAGACGGTTCGGCATCTCGCAGGGGGCGGGACGTTTGATCCCGTCACCGAGCGCCAGTTCAATATTGCGGATACCGCGGACTAATGCCTTCAACTCGCGCGGCTCCTGTGATGCCGCTTGGTCACAACCCTCCATAGTGCGGCTGAGCGTGAAATGCTTCTCGATGCAACACGCCCCCAAGGCCGTGGCTGCGAAGGCAATCTCGTTGCCCTCGGTGTGGTCCGAATAACCTACGGGGAGGTGAAGAGTCGCGGCCATGGCCTGCATGGCGCGCAGGTTCACCTCCGCAGCGGGCGCCGGATACTGGGTAACGCAATGCATGAGCACGATGTCGTCGTTGCCTTCCATTTGCAGGATGCGCAGCGCGTGAGCGACTTCACCCAAGGTCGCCATCCCAGTCGATAGGATTATCCGTTTTCGTTTGCGGGCGACATGGCGCAGCAAAGGAATGTTGGTAATCTCACCGGATCCGAGTTTGAAAAGCGGCACCCCGACTTCATCCAGCAGGTCGGCGCTAGGGCCGTCGAAGGGGCTGGAGAGGAAGAGAATCCGCTTCAGCTTCGCATACTCTGCTATTTCGAAGTGAGCGGCGCGGTCCAATTCCAAACCCCGCAGCATGTCGAGCTGCGATTGACTCTGCACCCGGCTGTTACGGACCTGGTATTCCGCCCGGTCCGCCTGCGGCGATGCGACCTCGTCGGCACGAAAGGTCTGGAACTTGACCGCGTCAGCGCCGGCTTCCGCGGCTGCCGCGACCAGTCGTTTCGCGATCTCCAGATCACCGTTGTGGTTGACCCCGGCTTCGGCGATCACCAACACTTGAGAAAAATTCACCCCGCTTCTCCCCTTTGCGGGTGGTTCCACAGGGCTTCGGCGATGAACCAGTCAAACGGCGTATCGATGTCCAGCGACTCTTTCCTGCTGGAAATCACCAGCGCGTAGCTAAGCGAACTGTAGAACGAGCGTTTCGACAAGATGGTTGCAACCGAGGCCACGTAAACGACCCCGTTGAGAATGTAAGCGGGAGTCAACTCCTGACGCCGCGCGGGCACGGGCACGTCCGGCAGAAACGGCTCGATGGATCCGTCCTCGGCAAGGCGCTTGCACCAGTACGGATGCTGGCCCGCGGGACTGACTGAGATCACGCTTTCTCCCGCGGCGTTGGCGAACATTTCCGCGGCCGCGCGAACCGTTTCCCGGGAACGAAACGGTGAAGTCGCCTGCAGCAACATCACGCCGTCAGGGCAGTAGCCGCCCTCGTCCCCGAGCCGATGCAGATCATAGACCACGCTTTCGATGACCGGCGAGTGGTCGCCCGCCAAGTCTGCCGGGCGCATCCAAGGCACCTCGGCGCCCGCCGCCGTCGCGAGTTGTGCAATATCCGGATCATCGGTGCTCACCATCAGGCGGTCGAGACAAGCCGCGTTTCGCGCAGCCACAATGGTGTGCACGATCAGCGGTTTGTCTCCCAGGACGCGCCTGTTCTTGCCCGGAATTCCTTTGGAATTCGCGCGCGCGGGAATCCAACCCAGGATTTTCTTCAACGGGTTTCTGGCAACGGCTCCGAGTCGTAGATCGGGTAACGAAGGCTCCATTCACTGTTTTCGCGGCGCCAGATGTGGTCCGAGCGCCAACAATCGACAGCTTCCCAGAAGGCTTCCTCTTCCATGCCGGTGTACTCCAGAAAATCTGCGAAGTATTTCTTGGGAAATTCGCCGTCATATTTCTTCACCAAGGCGACGCCCTCCTCGCGCGTGATCTTGGCGTCGCGAATCTCGTGTGCGGCGTCGGACGTCGCCCTCCCGATCCCGAACTTCACAAATGCCAGGTAGTAGTGGAACCCATCGAGGCGGTCATCCAGGCTGGCATATTTCGAGTACGTCCCCTCCGAACGCTCGGGATTGACGGTAAAGCTGTTGTGCTCCTGGCAATAGTAGAAATTCTCCTGCGGATCCCAAAACCTGTAGTAGCCGAAGAAATGGATTTCGGTCTGGTTGGCCATGATGGCTTCATACGCCGGAGCACGAAATGGAGCCAAGTCGACCAGGGAAAGGCCATGCTCGACCCAGAACTCCGGCGGCATTCCAGAGAAATAGTGGCTCTCATGGTCCTCGATCTGGCGGGTGGGACTGAATGCGTTCTTCATGTTTCCCCCGTATTCCACTTCGCCGTTCTCTCCGTACATGATCAGCCGGACGTTGTGTTGGATAGCCATCTTCATCGGGAAATTGGTTTGTCCATAGATGAACGGCTGAAAGGGATCTCCCAGGTGCAGGAAGGAAAGCCTGGTAAGCAGCCGGGTGACCTTCGGATTGGGCGTGCCCAGAATGTGGTCAAAGCCGGAAGCGATGAAGTTGTCGAGATTGATGCGGCCAATGGCAGTCGCCAGCAGGGGCGCCCAAGTCACGCACAATGGATTCATTCCGTACCGGTACTTGAGCTGGTGCGCGACGAAGCCGCTGTCCTTGCCGCCGCTACACGGGACTACCACGTCATACGATCCGTCGGACCGCCGGAAGCGGTCGCAGAGCTTTGTGAGTTCGCGCTCCCGTTCCTTCCAGTCGACCTTGGTCCGCTTGTACTCGGCGTATCGGCATGCGCTACAAACACCATGCTCGTCGAAGGCGATCCGCGGCCGCTGATTGGAGACTACGCATTTTCGGCAGAACACGACCAGTTTCGGCAATGCGTATTTTTGTATGATGTCTTGCTGCTTGAGTCCAAGGCCTGGCAAAGTGTCCTCCTGTCGAACTACCGGGCAAATGGTATGGCGGGCGGGGGCAAGGCACGGCCAGTAGCGGGTGATTGGATGGCGGCATCCAAGTTCTCTCCGACCTGCTGCGCAAATCGCGCGTACATTTTCAGTCCGCAAACCCCGCTGCGCTCGGGGTGGAACTGACAGCCAAAGACATTGCCGCGCGCGGCACTGGAGCAGAACTCGACGTCGCCATAGCGAGTGGTCGACACGATCGCCTCCGAGTCTGCGGGCGCGACCACAAAGGAATGCGCGAAGTACATATATTCTCCGTCCGCAGTGGTGTCCAACAAGTCCCCGGCCCGGCCTGCGAAACTCGCCCCCGCCGTGTTCTTCCTCCACACCCGGTTCCATCCCACCTGGGGAACCTTTAAGGCGCTGCTGCCATCCCTGGGGTGGTCGAATCTAACCACGGATCCGGGAATGAAATTGAGGCCCTGATGATGGCCAAACTCGCGGCTCTCGGTCATCAGCAATTGAAAGCCGAGACAGATTCCGAATAGCGGCTTCCCCGCGTTCATCAGCACACGCAAGCTTTCCTTCATCCCCGTAGTCTGAAGCACGGCGATCGCATCGCCGAATGCGCCGACCCCGGGCAAGATGGCCGCCGGGGCCGAGCCAATCTCGTCCGGAGAGCAAGTGATTTTGGCCGCCATACCCACAGCTTCGCATGCCCGCAGTACGTTGTAGAGATTGCCCAGGCCGTAGTCGACGATAACCACGGGGCCGGCGTGGGCTGGACTCATCGCGAAACTTCTTCTGACACCGGCGAAGGGCGGCAGTTAACTCCCTTTGCGTCCAGTTCGCGCTTGAGCGTCGCAAGACTAAGATCTTCAAACTTGGTTGAGATGGTAGCCGATTGCAACAAATGGGTCTCGAAGTCGCCGAAGGGCCTGCCGTGAGGGTTGATTTGGCGAACGAGATTGTAGTGCAACATGGACGCGATGCCGACCGCCTGCACCTTGGCGATGGTTGCGACTTGATGTACATGCTCGACAGTTGCGGCACCGCCACAGGCCATCACCGGCACCGGAACCAACTCCGCCATGCGTCGCGAGAGTTCGAGGTCGAAACCGAGCCCTGTACCTTCGCGATCAACCGAGGTCACCAGGACTTCTCCGGCGCCAAGTTCAACCCCGCGCTGCGCCCACTCGAAAACATCCAGTCCGGTTCTCTCACGTCCGTTGTCCGTGGAGGCCTCGTAGTTTCCCTCCGGTTGCTTGATCGCTTCAATCGACAACACTACCGTCGAGGAGCCGAATTTTTGTGCCGCTTCGCGCAGGAACGAAGGGCAGCGTACCGCCGCCGTGTTGATGGCGACTTTATCCGCGCCCGCTCGCAAGGCGCTTCGGATATCGGCAATGGTGCGCAGCCCGCCGCCTACGGTAAGCGGGATAAAAATCTCCCGGGCGGTTCGTTCAAGGATGTCAAGCAGATTATTGCGTCCGTACAAGCTGGCGACGATATCGACGTAGAGCAGTTCGTCGGCGCCTTGTTCGTAATAGTGGCGGGCGAAGCGTTCGGGTTTACCCAGGACCCGCAGGCCTTCCAGGTGAATTCCCTTGACCAGGTTCGACCCTTTGATGTCGAGGCGCGGGACCACGCGCAGGTTGGGCTTGCTGGAAACAACGGATTGCATAGGTTAAATTTCGAATTCCAACGGCCCAGCCGGGAATCAGTACCTGGTCAGGTAGATTCGAGCCAGGTGCAACTTCGCGCGCTGATCTGAGCTGAGCAGCGGCAGTTCAGCGACGATCGCAACCAGCATCGCCAAGGAAGCTGCTGCAAACACGCTCATGAGAACCAACCCCATCCGTGCGGGCCGGGACTTCGTCTCCGGAGGCACGGCAGGGTCCAAGACCTGGATCAGGGCCGCGTCCCGGCCTTCGTCGATCTTCGCCAGCTCATATTGCTTGGCGATCAGTTCAAAGATGGTTTCGTAGTACTTAACGTCGCGGTATCGGCGGATATATTCCATACCAGCTTCCGGCACCTTCTCGGTCGCGACCTCGAGGTCTCCCTTGCGCCTCTGTTCACTGCCTCGTTCCAGCCGGGACAATTGGTTGCGCAGGCCCGCGATCTCGTGCGTGGTCCGCATGTAGTCCGGGTTTTCGTTCGTTGCAAAAGTGCTCATGGTGCTCAAGCGAACCTCTTCCACCGCGATCCGGGCGCGTAAGCTCGCGACCGAATCGATGATTGCTTTCGACTGCGAACCCGGTTCGATCAGCCCGGTCGACTCCTGAGTGGTGCGCAACGCGGTTTCCGCGTCGCTCAATTGTTCCTTGGCCAGCTTGAGTTGGTTTTCGTAGAAGAGCCGCCGCTGCGAAGCCTCGCTGACCGCCAGCGTTCGGCTCAGGTTGGAGAGTTCCTGCACGTAGGCATTGCTGAGGTCGGCCGCGTTCTTGCCATCCTCGTCATCGACCAGAACACTGATGATCCCGTCCTTGCCGTTGAGCACGGTCGTACGCTTTTGCAGTTCCTCGCGGGTCTTGTCCCAGGATTTGCGGTGATAGCGACGCGTGAGGTCGAAGCGTTGAATCAAAGCGTCGCTGATGGTGCGGCTTTCGAGCATGGCGACGTAGACGTCATTCGGGTTTTTCAGGCCCAGATCGTGTCCAGCGAGGCCGCCCAACGCGCCCAATTGCCCGATCATGGCGGAGGCCAGCGACGGAGTCTGTTGTGGCGGCAAAATCCGGGTCGTGCCGGTGTAGATGTTGGGCAACAACAGCGAGATCAGGCCCACCAAAATCCCTGCCGAGAGGCTCGCTCCGAGGACCTGCGTCTTGTGTTTGGCTATTGCGACCACCAGGTCGCAGGCATTGATCTCCGGACGCGCATGCAGGGTGGCTGGGATCGCCGGCTCTCCCGGTTCCCTCTCCAACTCCCGGTCAATCGCCGGTCGGATGTCAACGCGCTGAAGTTCCATTTGGTTCTTGAGATGACGGACCGATGTTCTGATTTGAATACGCCCAGTGGTCTCGGTTGGGTCAGGGACCGATAACCTTGACCGCGGCAGCGCCCAATGCAAATTGTGAGAAAACCTGAGACCAATCTTTCAATGCCTTGAGCGTCGCGCCCTGGGACAAGCGCTCAGGAACCACGATTGCGTCGCCGGGCATGAGTCTTCTTGCTTCAAATCCACCGTTCCATAATCCTCCGACGGACTGCTTGCTTAAAACCGAGCCATCCGCACGAATAATGAGCATGCGGCCCTTGTCCGCCTGCCGGGTCGGACCGCCCGCCTGCTGCAGGTATGCGCCCACACTCTTGTCCATCCGGTACAAGAAGGAGTTGTTGTTATAAATCGCACCCAACACGTCGACCGTGGACGGACGATGCGGCACCATGAAGCGATCGCCATCTTCGAGCGTCATGTTCGGCAAAGCGTCTGCCCCGGCGGCGTCGGGTTTCAGCTCCAGGACCACGCGTCCGGTCGCTTTCACCTGCCGCAGCTTGTCCACCAACTGTCGCTGGGCTTCGACTTGGGTACGTTTTTCAGTGGCTTCATCGGGGCTTGTGCTTGGGCTTACGGCACTCCGGTCGATGTCGTGTTCGAGGCTGTCCGCCAGCTGGTCGAGACCTTTCTGTTGCTGCGCTCGCACCGACTCGCGGGTGAATTCGGAGCCGTAAAGATAGGCATTTGGTGTCAATCCGTTGACCCTTGTCACCAGATGGCGGAGAGTCTCATCCGATTCCACTTTGTACACGCCAGAAGCCTTGAACTCCCCCTCGAGCCTGACGAATTTGCTCCGCCTCTCCAGAGGCACTTCCAGGTCAGCTTGCGAAAAGATGGTGACGATGTCGCTGGGCTCGAGGGCGAGGTTACTTGGCTCGTCGTCCTCGAGCACGACCTTGCCCAAATCGAATGGGATCAACCGCGTCGTCAAGTCTTGCGGGTCCAGCCGCTGAATGACCGCGTAGTCCCAGTTGATCTCCGGCACATCGCGCTTGACCTCATTGCGAAACAACGATTCGCGCTTGACCTCGTTGCCAGGCAGCGGTTCGGAATCCTCGCCGTTGCGGGGTTTGGATTCGGGGTGCTCGCGGTTCCGAGATCGCGAATCGGGCTGATCGCTGTTCTCAAACGGTGTGGAAATTGAGTTGTTGCCAAGCCAGTACGCGCGCGTCACCAACGCATCCTGGTTAGGAATCAAGTCCTTGATCCGCAGACCGGGACGCCATTCATAGCGGCCGGGGCGGGCGACGTTTCCGCGCAGAGTGACTCCGTTCTCGAAGCGCGGCGACAACGAGAAAACCCGGACCATGTCGCCGTCCTTCAGTTCCCTTTCGAGCTCTTGGTCGTCGAGTGGAAACTCTTCCACCTTGCGCGTGCTACGATTTTCGATTCGCTCGATGACAATCCTCTGTTTATCGGCTGTTGTCGCCAAGCCCCCCGCCATCTCGATGGCGTCGCCCAAGCTGGTCCGGTCACGCATCTCATAAATCGCCGGGACCTTTACGCTGCCGGCAACCGCGATCGAAGGCCCGACCGCTGGAATATAAATGACGTCCCCGGGCAGCAGCCTCACATCCTTCGACTTGTCGCCCTTCAGCAGCAGATCATAAAAATCGAACTCCGTGACCACGCTGTTATTGCGCTTCAGCAGGATGTGGCGCATCGAACCGGTGGCCGACGGCCCGGTGGACGCGAACAGCGTATTCACCAGCGTACTCAGGGAACTGACTGTATAGTTGCCCGGACGCCGGGCCTGTCCCACCACAAATACCTGTATCGACCGCAATTGACCCAGGCTAACGTTCAAGTCAAAGTTGCGGAACACCCTGCCTACCGCAGTTCTGCAGTATTCCTGCAGTTGGTCATACTTCAGTCCGGCTACGGCAAGCGAGCCGACTTTGGGCAGATACACCTCGCCGCCACGATCCACGATCAGCTTGGCGTCAAGATCGATTTGGCCCCAGGCTCGGACCAGAAGCTCATCACCCGGACCAATTACGTAATCGGCTGTAACCGGAACCCGGTCGATCGGAGCGAAGGTCGTCGGAACCCGGTCGAACAAGCTGTACCCATAGATCGGCAACTTGCGTCCGACCGAAGTGGTGACAAAGTCCTGAAACTCGGTGGGCCGCTGGGCCGGCTCAGGAACTCCTTCCCGATCTCGAGCACCGGTTGGACTTCGCTCGGGAAGTCGCTCCGGCTGATTTGGAAGCTGGGTTTGATACTGGGTCGGATATTGAGTCGAAGCGTTCGGCTGCTGCGTCGAGGGGGACTCACCAGTTCTTGTCTCGCCTGCGCATTTCGTACCCACGCAGGACTGCGGCTCATCGGCTCCCGGCGTCTGTAAAATACTCTGCCCCCGTCCGAAGTTTTGCAGCACCAGCGGGAAAACCAGCATAATCGCGATCCGGCGGATCACATTTGCATTGCCTGAGGGCCGCCACTTCCTAATTTGCTCAGCCGTGATCTGCTGGGCGATGATCTGGTGGGCGATGAACTGCTGGGCGATGAACCGCTCTGTGTGTTGCCCGAGGGAGGTGCTCACTTCTTCCATACCCCCGGCCACCAGGTCAGCTGGAGCGAGCCAGTAATGTTCGCTTTTGGGGCGGAAGCCAGGACCGGAAAGCTCCAGTCTTCAAATTGGACCAGAGCCGACGCTCCGAAGTCATGACGCAACCGGAGGTCAGTACGGACGCTGATATCTCGCAAACTCCCGCCGCCAACGAAACCCTTGTCAACGTTGTTGTGACGATATCCAAGCTGGATTGTGTTTCTCGGCGAAAACGAGAAGGTAGCCCAGGCTTGCTCTCCCCGCCCCCTCCGTCCTACCCAGTTGCCTAGCAGATTCCCATCATTCGTGTAACCCGAGCGGTACCTCGCGTCCCAGTAGAAAGCTCCGGGACCGTAGTGCAGGGGGACATTCAGGTCCGTGGTGACCCCCTCCAGGCGCAACTCCAACCTTCGCATCTTCGGTAGCTGGGGAAGATAAACGCCAGGATTAATCGCCGGACGATTGGACACGATGGGTGAATATTCGTCGATTACCATCGAGTCGGTGTACAAAGCCAGCCAATCTCGCACTCCCGGGACGCGATAGCTAATGCTGAGCTCCGATAGGCGCTTGGCAGGGCTGTCGGCCGTGCTGGCCCGGTGAGAGTAAAAGGTGCGTGCGAAGTTGCGCCAAGTGACCGGATTTCCCGGTCCCCCGAATTGGGCGGTAAAGCCCGCTCCAATCTCCAGATTTGGAGTTGGTTTGAAACTCACCTTGGTGGCATGGATCAAGGGTTGCGAGCGCAAATCGGGGCCGAACAAGGTGGGAGAGAATTGCCAGACCTGCCCGGAAAGCTGGCCGATAAAAAACTCAGACCGGACTGGACCGAGGAGCCGCGACAGCAGCGGTATCCTATGAGGGGACACGGCGTCGATTCTCAACATCATGATCGGTGTGGCATTGTCGCTGAATAACAACGGCCCTGCATTGCCCGGCCCCAGCCACGCGCTCTGCTTGCCGAAAGAAAACTGGGCAGAACCAAGCTTGACCGACACCGTCGCATCCACAAGTTGAAATCGGTCGGCTGACGCGATTGGGTTGGCAAGCACCGGAGTGCCATCCGCGGCCGCAGTCGCCTCGAGAGCGAGAACTGACTGCGAGGGTACCGCGGGAGCATGCTGGTACTCACCCTGCACGGAGAATGCGAGCGGACCAGCTACGGCATGCGCACTCGCCCCCGACACAGCGTTGAGCCCGGTCCAATAGCGCCGCCCAAAATCGTTCACGATGGTTTGTCCGAAGTGGTATCCATCGCGCAAGGGAGTGCCGGAAATTTGAGTCGTCCGCGCATAGACAGAATCCAGATCCACCCCAACATTGCCGGCGCCATTGAAGCGCGCAGTCTCAGCCGCGAACTCTTGGGCCAGCGCTGCGTACAGACTTCCTCCCATGCCCCGCTTATCGCTTTCACTCTGTAGTTGTTCAGCAGCCTCTCCTAGAAGCCTTGCGCACTCCATCCGCGTCCACGGGCCTATTCCCAGGAACGCGCTTTGCACGTAACCGAGTGCCGCCAACCGGTCGAGGGCCGGATATACCCAACTGTCCAGAGGAACGTAGGGTGAGCCCATGCCCTCAGGTCGGGATAGATTTTCATTCGCGTGCTCGGATGGGGTATTCCACTCCGCACCACCCAGCTCCCGGCTATGGTGCGTCCGGTACACCTGCCGGCCTAGATACCAACCGAGCGCACTCCCCATGAAAACATCCGCGGGGAAGTGTTTGCGTCCTGTGACTCGAGAGACGCTAACCGCGGAAGCCGTACCGTAGGCCAGCAACTTGGTCAATGGACCGGGATACTCGTGCGCCAGTACGGTAGCGAGTGACCACGCAGCGGCGGCGTGGTCCGATGGGAAAGACGTCCCGCCTTGCTCAAACCTTCCTTGGCCATTTCCTTCTAACGGTCGATCCCGCCCAGTTGCCTCCTGGATCAGTGAGCTCACCAGAATGCCGTTGGCCAGCGCTTCGCCGCTGAGTAATCCGGTTTCTGTCGCATGGTCATCATGCGTGAGCCGACCCCAGAAATAGAACGCGCCCGCCGTGCCAGCGAGCGAAGCCAGGCCGAAGTCGGATACATTCCGGCTCCGCTGGATCAGAGTTGAATTCGCCGGAAGTTCCTTTTCAATCGACGTATCACTCCCAATCAATGCCGAGCTAAACGTCGCCAAGGGGACCAGCCAATGGACATCGTCGGGCCGTAGCTGCGACGGTCCTGTCCAGAAAGCCTTCTGATCAACCAGCATATTGGGAACGAGGTTGCGCTCCCGAGACCGGGTCACGCCACCGATCGCCCCTGCGCCAGCGGTGGGATGCTTCTCAGACTTCATCTCCGTGACCGGTTCCTTTCCAGCCCTATCGGTGTTGTCTGACGGTCCGCCGCCAGGTGCAACCTGCGCATAGCTCATCCGAACTGCGAGAATGCTGGCGACAAGAAGAAGAAGGGTCTTGTCCTTACAAAGCCGCCACATAAGTTTGAGATCGTACGGATGTCCAGGAACCGGATCGCCCCTTCCCGCTCACGGCAGATAAAGCGGCCGATCGTGTGCGGCAGGCTAAGGCGTTCTAGCCGTTATGTAGCTCGGTACAGATTGTCATTCCGACCGGAGCTTCTCATTCCGAAGGGGATGAGAAGCGGAGTGGAAGGGCCTGCTGTTTCGTAAAGCTGGAAGATTGCAAGAGTGGCCTGGCTCTGGGTAGGAAAACGTTTCTTACCCGCGCATTACCGGCACGACTCCACATCGGCCTCATCGATTTCGATCGCCACCGCCCGCATGAGAATCTCGATCGAAGCGACCAGCCGAAACCCTTCCTTGCGCCGAACCAGGATTCCTTCCAGGCCGATCAAAGGACCGCTACGCACCCGCACTCGCCGGCCCACCTGCAAGAAGGGATGCGGCTCCATACTCACGCAGCCGTCGACTCCGCGCTGCAGAGATTCGACCTCTCGCTCCGCCAAAGGTGTCGGCTTGCCGCGGGAGCCGACGATATCGACCACGCCTGGAATTTCCAGTACACGCACCCGGTCCCGAAGTGCCAGATGCACGAAAACGTAGCTCGGAAACAGCGCCAACTCAATCTCTTTGCGCCGATCCTTCCAGCGATGGATGGAGCGGTATAGTGGAAGGAAGCCACGAAGGCGACGTTGTCCCATCTGCGCCGCCACGCATTTTTCATGTCGTGCCCAAGTGTAAACCGCGTACCAGTTTTCCTCGAGGCACTCTTCCGGGGACTTCATCTGAGCCGCTTCCCGACTTACACCTGTAAGTTCCACGATCATCCCTTCAGCCACAGCTTCGCCACCTCGCCTACAAGCGATACCAAAACATTCTTGCCATCCGGACCCTGAGACCTTTCAGATCCGGACCGCGCCCACCACCGCCGGTGCATCGCGCAATGCGCTCAGGATGCCGGCTTCCGAACTTTCAACCGGCTTTGTCCGAATATCCACGATGGCCCAGTAAAAGACCCCGCGGTTTTGCTCTGGGGCCAACGCGAGGATTCGCATGCGCGGATAGCGCCCCAGCAGAAATCCGCATTCTCCCGACCGCTTTTCCTGCTCGTCCAGCGCTACGATGAGCACATCCGGCTGCACTTGCTCCACGAGTTCTGCCAGGCTAAGAACCGGCTCGACGTCGCCCACCACCTCGATGTCCGGCTGGTCCGCAATCGTGGCTAACACTATTTCGCGCATCAGACGCGGCCGGTTCGCCACCAGCACCCGCACAGGTTTCACGAAACTTTCCTCGCTTGTGTAGTATCGGGCGTAGGGAGAAATCTGCAAGGTTCAAAAGAGACCTGCCTTCTCTTCTCACTTCGTGCCAGACCGCACGGCCTTGCGTAGAGTCGAAGGGACCATCGAAGGCCCAATGGCGTGACTAAACTGGTCTATCGCAGATCGATCCGGGGCCTATTCCCAATCCGGATTCTTTCCCGGAAAATCTCATGCTCAAATGGTCACATAGCCTTGTTGCTGCCGAGGAAATGATGTACATGAGTATCTAAGCCTTAATAGCCAGGTTGTGAGACAGCGTTCATAAGAAAGTTCATCAATGTCCAGTTCATTAATGTCCAGCGATCCAGTAACCGTGTTTCTTCTTTGCGAAAACCGTCTGCTGCGGGAAGCCCTGATTCGGATTCTCGGCAAGCGCGCCAACGTGTGCGTCGTCGGAGCCTGCGGATATTCCCCTCAGGCTGTGCGTGAAGTCATGGGCTGTCAACCGCGAGTCATCCTCCTTGACTCCTTCGGAGTCGCTCTGGCGCAACCCGCTCTCTTGCGTTACATTCGCGAGAACCTGCCGGAAACCAGCACTGTCATGGTGGGCATGGAGCCTCAAGAAGAAAACTTTCTCCTCGCCGTCCGCGAGGGAGCCGCCGGATACGTCCTCCGCGAAGCTTCCGCCGCCGAAGTATTGAACGCCATCCGCGCGGTAGCCGCCGGAGAAACGGTGTGTCCGGCCTGCTTCTCCGCGACGCTGTTCCGCTACGCCTCGCAACAACTCGCGATTCGCCAGAACCTGCAGACCCGCGGCCGGTCCGAGCTGAGCTTCCGCGAACGGCAGCTTGTCGAACTGATTTGCTGGGGATTGACCAACAAAGAAATTGCTGGTCGCTTGCACCTCTCAGAGCACACGGTGAAAAACCACGTGCATCGCATCTTGCGCAAAACCGGCGCCCCCGATCGGGTCTCCATTGTCGACCGGTACCACTGCCAGACGGCGACAATCGGCGGGACCGACCCGGCGATCTCCGCTACGGAGGATTAGCCCTCCGTTTCTGATTTTGGCGATCGCCGTTCGTCGCCACCCCTCATTTCGTCTCCTGCCGCGCATCTGGCAACTCCTTCATAATTTTCTGCCATGATGCTGCTTACATCGTGCTTGCCGAGAAACTTGGAGCTGCGTTAATTACAAGGGATGCCCGCGTCGCTTCTGCTTCAGGCCATGCGGCACCCATCGAGCTCTTTTAATTCAACGGACCGAAAAAACGAGAGTTCACTGCCAAATCTGGATCGATTCTCTCTGCGAAAAACTTGTCTTTGCGGATGGATAATGGTGTAACGGAAATGGAATTGATTTCAATCCCCGAAGCCGAAATCTACTACGAGGAGCGATTCCTCTCGCCCGAGGAAGCAACCGAGTTTTTCGAGACGCTGATGACCAAATGCACATGGGTACGGCACAAGGCTTCATTTGGACATGCTGTGCCTCGCGACGAAGCCTATTATGGCGATCCCGGAACGCAGTATATATACTCGCGACGGCAGTACAGCCCCCTGCCATGGATACCGGAGTTGCTCCTACTGAAAGCCCGCGTCGAAGAGGCTACTCCGATGGCAGCCTATGCCAATCTCTCTTTGCCGAAGTTGGGTTACAACGCCGTGCTCTGCAACCTGTATCGCGATGGAAATGACAGCGTCGGACTGCATGCCGACGCCGAACCGGAAATGGGACCCATCATCGCCTCACTCAGTTTGGCGGCGGAACGAGTGTTCCAGCTCAAGCGAAAAGACGGCTCCGTCGCATTTTCGGCGCGCTTGCCTCACGGCTGCTTGCTTATTATGGCTGGCGATACCCAGAAACATTTCAAGCATGAGGTTCCGAAAGAAGCGGGTGTCACTCAGCCGCGCATCAATCTGACGTTCCGCCGCATTGAGCACAAATAGCCGATTCAGATTGTTAGTTTGAGTCTCTCTGGATTACTGGTCGCCTTACCGAAGGGTCTTCGAGCTTGTCTATCGGCACTCGGATTGCTCTTGGCGGCACGCTGTCCGATTTTGCCAAGCCTAAGGATTACGAACATCGATCACTGTGAAATCTTCTCCGCGTCCATTCGCCTTTTCAGTTCTTCGACGGTGATTCGTGGAGCATCAGCCATAGAGAACCTCCGTAGCGACTTCCCGACCCTTCTCGATTGCGTCAGGCGAGCAAATGGAGTGACGCCATTCCCGCTCACCCTCATCCAATGCCCTGATCAATTCCTGGACCAGAGAACCGAGTTTGTTGGAGTCAGTTTCGGTCGCTACGGCAGCACACAATTCGCGCCAATCCCTGTGTTTGGGTCCGGCCATTCTGCGCCTCCTGGTGCTTGTGGTGTAATCGGCAGCACGTCATTTGCCAAAATGCTAAGTGTTTGCAATGGCGAAAGTATTGGGGGGGCGAGCATGTAATTTTTGTCCACTCCTGGAACAATGCACTCCGTTGGTGGGGGGTAAGTATGGGTGGCAGATAACGTCAGGAGTGGATTCTTAGGCTTCTCTGCCGAGCAAGGGTCATAGCCACATATAGAAACGGCATCGCCGGGGAATCCGCGAGCGGACAAGCGGTGTAAACCCTGACTAACTTTCTTCCACAGTTGTGCGTCCACGACGCGCTTTTATCGATGGCGACTGCAATTCACAATGCCGCGGCGTATAGTGCAAGCGTGTCTGTCAAAGTTGCACATTGTTGCCGGGTATTTCGCGGAGGAACGCTCCGGCTGGACGGCTCGGAGACTCGTCCCCACACGATCAAACCCGTGGACGGGCGCGTCGCCCGCCTTCCCACTTGCGGGACCTTGTCGTTATTGGTTCGGTTACCATGGTTCTTTGCGGGGGGTTCGGGGAGCCGCTTATAATTTTGACACTCCCGCTCGAATTCGAGGTTGGTGTTCATGTCCAGGGCCACCGGGGCCGAGCATAATCGGCAGAATCAAGAACTGACCATCTTTCATGATGTGGCCAAGGCGCTAACTTCGTCGCTGGATCTCGACTCCATTCTGCAGACCATCATGGAAAAGATGGCGGAATATTTCCGTCCCGATACCTGGTCGTTGCTAATGGTGGATGCCGAGCGCGACGAGTTGTACTTCGCGATTGCCGTTGGCACTGCGTCGGAGACTTTGAAAAACCTGCGGCTGAAAGTGGGCGAGGGAATTGCCGGTTATGTGGCCAAAAATGGCGAGCCGCTGATTGTGCCCGATGTGATGACGGATCCGCGGTTCGCAAAACGCATCGATGAGATGACCAAGTGGGAGACACGTTCCATTGTCTGCTTCCCGGTGCGCTCGCGGTTGCGCGTTTTGGGGGTCATTCAGTTGGTCAACGTGGACATGCAACACTTTGGCGACCAGGAGATCTTCTTTTTACAGTCGCTGTGCGACTATGCGGCGATCGCGATTGAAAACGCACGGGCGGTAGAAAAGATTCAGGAACTTACCATCACCGACGATTGCACTGGGCTATACAATGCACGCCATCTTTATAAGACACTAGAAACCGAGGTTTACCGGTCGTCGCGATTTGGTTATGAGTTCACCGTCGTCTTTATCGACTTGGATCATTTTAAGCAGGTCAATGACACCCATGGGCATTTAATTGGAAGCAAATTGCTGGCGGAGATCGGGTACCTGATTAAAGCCCAGTTGCGCTTGATCGACTTCGCTTTCCGTTATGGTGGGGATGAATTTGTGGTGTTGTTGCCGCAGACTGGGAAGGATCAGGCTTTGGTGGTGGCGAGGCGCTTGCGCGACAGCCTGCGCACCAGCATGTTCTGTAAAGAGGAAGGGCTTGATTTGAATGTGCGGGCGTCGATGGGCGTGGCTACCTATCCGCACGATGCCAAGACTCCGCATGACATTATCCGGCAGGCGGATGAGATGATGTATCTGGTAAAGAATACTTCGCGGGATAATATTGGGATTGCGCAGCGCGGGGTAATGAAATAGCTGGAGAAACATAGCTAGCTATATCTCTACTTTCAGCTTGACTTGGACGGGTACGAAACCCGTTCCTACGCAGCTATTCTTGTTCCAATGCTACTCTCCCAGAGCCAATCTCGAATTTTAATCAGCGGGGAATGGGGCTGGTTGGGTAGTGGCGCGGGTGGTTGTTTTCTGGCGCTGCGGTTCGGCTTGTAGCCATTTGCGGATTTCTGGCAGAGCTGCGCGAGTGGCAATCTCACCGGCTCGCACCAAGGCGGCGCTGTGCTCGAAGGCGTCGTACTTATAGCCATTCACATCCGGCTCAATCACTAGGTCGGCGGCTTGCTTCCACTGGCTGCTGTTCATCTCCTGCGCAATGGCAAAGCATTGTCCGATGACGTCGAATAAATGCCGGGGACCATCACCGTCCGTCCATTTGCCCTTAAGATGCACGGCCAGCACGCGATCTGCTCCCATTTGCCGCAGAGGGCGAGTTGGGACAGTATGCGAAAGCATACCGTCAATCAGCAGCCGTCCACGAATCTTTACTGGTAGGAACATTCCGGGATACGCGCAACTGGCCCGCACCGGATCGACCAGCGGCCCGGAATGAAATACCACGCCCTCGCCGGTGGAGAAATCCGTGGCAGTCACGGCTAAGGGGATACGCAACTCTTCAAAGGTCTTGACCTTCAGGAGGTGATTCAGAAATCCGATCATGCGCTGGTTACTGGCAAAGCCGTAACGGGACACCGTCCAACGGGCAATGTGCTTGAAGCGTACCCGGGCGGCAACCTGCTCCAGTTCCTCAGCTGAGATCCCGCTGCAATAAGCAGCGCCGATAAGGGCGCCGACGCTGGTTCCAGCAATGTAGCGGATGGGAATGTCTTCTTCTTCAAGGACTTTGAGAACACCGACGTGGGCAATGCCGCGGGCAAAGCCTCCACCGAGTGCAACACCGATACCGACGCCGTGGGGTCGTGATCCCAGGTCCGAAGGATGTCCGGAAAGCCCTCGTCCGAACGCCTGCATCGACCGAATGATCTTGTCCAGACTCTTCACGGCGACCTCACTCCATCCCGGTCTTCGCCCGGTCATTCCCTACTGTCCCATCCCGGGCACTACTAGCAAGTAAGATGCCAGCTCACGACTTATCGTTACATAGCGGAGTCTAGCGGGCCAGATTACGGCTGCGGGGTTACCCCAGGTTACCCGACTTTCCATTCTTCAGTGACTAACTACCGTGTTTCTGGTAGGTTGACTCCTATGATCCGGGAGATTTCAGCGGGTGGGGTGGTCGTACGGCATGCGCCGGAGGGCTGGCAGATGGCCGCCATTGAGCCGCAGAAAGAGGCTCCTCCGGCAATCTCCGCGAATGCGCGAAGAAAAACATCACAAAAAATGTTACTGGCTTTGCCCAAGGGACTAGTCGATCCCGGCGAGAAACCTGAGCAAACGGCGGCTCGGGAAGTCGTCGAAGAGACAGGCCTGACCGCGGTCCCTGTTACGAAACTGGGCGACATTAAGTATGCATACGTGCGCTCCTGGGGAGACAAAGAGCGGGTTTTCAAGATTGTCAGCTTTTATCTTTTTCGCTACGAATCTGGCCAAATCGACGAGATCGATCCCGCGATGCGCATTGAAGTCAAACGGGCGCTGTGGATTGCGCTGGAAGACGCGACGCAGAAGCTAGCCTACCGTGGCGAGAAAGATATGGTTCGGCGGGCGGAGGTTTATCTGAAGACGCACCCGGGGTTGTAGCGTGCCCACGCGTCACGCGCAACTGTGATATGTAACCTTGACTCCGATCGATTGGAAGTCTATCTTGAGTTCAACTTGATTGAGGCGCGTGCCGCTGCCATCCTCACCCCACATCTAATGCGGCACGCGCCTGCTGTGTTTTTGGGGGGCCTTTCTATTCTGTCCCGCATGGTGTAAGCAAGGGTGGCCAAAACGGCTGCTTGATGGATAAACTGCTTGAACCAGTCTTTATTCTTTATTCTTTTTCTGTAGAGACGCAGCTAGCTGCGTCTCCGCTCGCTGACAAGCCCCGACTCTCACAATGGGGCAAAAGGCTGCGGCTGAAGCCGAGATGGTTCAAACGACTTATGAGTGGCTAAAGCCATCTGCTAATACGGATAGCGCTGACGAACCCTTGCTATTGTCGTTCCGAGCGAAGCGAGGAATCTGGGTTTTTGCCGGACGCGAGAAGAACCCCGATCCGCGCTTTGCTCGGGATGAAAAAGGGTGAAGCTGGAATGGCATCCATTGGACGGATGACATTCACTGCGCTGCGTCGAATTTGAGACGCAGTTGGAAGCGTCTTCGTAGTTGGATGACGTCTTGAGGATTGGAGTGTTGAATTGATGAAACCTATTCACAAGGTGGCTGTCCTTGGTGCCGGGACCATGGGTGCTCGCATCGCTGCGCACTTCGCCAATGCTGGTGTGCCGAGTTACCTGTTTGACATCGTTCCACCAGATGCCGACGCGCCAGCTCGAAATAAGATCGCCGCTGCGGGGCTCGACGCGGCGAAGAAATCAAAGCCCGCGGCTTTCATGGAGGCGTCACTTACGCGCCTGATTACCGTGGGGAACTTCGATGATGACCTGAAGCGGCTGGCGGATGTGGACTGGATCATTGAAGCGGTGGTCGAGAACCTCGAGCTCAAGCGGGCTTTGTTGAGGAAGGTCGAAGCCATCCGCAAGCCGGGGACAATCATTACCACCAACACCAGCGGACTGCCGGTGGGAAGAATTGCGGAGGGATTCTCCGACGACTTTCGCCGCTCGTGGTTTGGGACGCACTTCTTCAATCCGCCGCGCTACATGCGCCTTCTCGAAATCATTCCTACGCCGGACACCGATCGGGGTGCGATCGATGCCGTCGCCCACTTCTGTGACATTCATCTTGGCAAGGGTATCGTGATCGCCAAGGACACGCCGAATTTCATTGGCAACCGCATTGGTACATTCTCCGTGCTCAACGTCATGCGCCTGATGCAGGAGATGGATCTGAGTATTGAAGATGTGGACGCGCTCACGGGGCAAGCCGTGGGCTGGCCGAGGTCCGCGACGTTTCGCACCATCGATCTGGTCGGATTGGATATTCTCGGCCACGTGGTTTCGAACATGATCCGTGTGGTAGCAGGTGACTCGCCCGCCCCGCTCGACGAGCGCAGGGATTTAAAGCTCCCAGATTTTTATAAGCAAATGCTGGAGCGAAAATGGCTCGGCGACAAAACCAAAGGCGGCTTTTACAAGAAGGTAAAGGGCAGCAAAGATGGCGAAGACGAACGCCTCGCCCTCGATTGGAAGACGCTGGAATATCATCCGCGTCAGAAGCCTAAATTCCCCGCTCTCGATATGGCCAAGAACGTCGAGCAAGCCGGCGCGCGTCTGAAGATGCTCTTGGGCCTCGACGGTAGCGGTCCGCAGAAGAACGACCGCGCAGGTGCGTTTCTGTGGTCTTCGCTATCCGATCTTTGGACTTATTCCGCCAACCGCATTCCAGAAATCTCCGATTCCATCGTCGACATCGATCGTGCCATGCGTCTCGGCTTCAACTGGGAACTGGGTCCATTTGAACTTTGGGATGCCGCCGGTGTCGAAGCTACGGTCGCGCGAATGAAGAAGGAAAGCCGGACGGTCGCGCCGAATGTGGAGCTGTTGCTCGCCTCAGGGAAGAAAACGTGGTATCTGGATGACACCCGAGCTGCCTCCGGTCGCGCCTACTTGGATTTGAAAACTTCGAACTACGAGCCGGTACGAGTTCCGAGTGGTGTCTGGTCGGTCGAAGTTGCGAAGAAATCGAAAGGAGTGGTGAAGAAAAACTCCGGCGCGTCGCTGGTTGATCTCGGCGACGGCGTGGCCTGCATCGAGTTCCATTCCAAGATGAACACGATCGGTAGCGACATCGTGCAACTGATCGTGCAAACCTTGAAACCCGGTGGAGTTGGGGACGCATTCGACGCATTCGTGATTACTAACGATGCGACAAACTTCTCCGTTGGCGCGAATCTCATGTTGCTGCTGATGTCGGTCCAGGAAGAAGAATGGGACGACGTTGACCTAGCCATCCGTACTTTCCAGGGCATGACCCAGGCGATCAAGTTCTCTCCCAAACCCGTGGTGGCCGCGCCTTTCGGCTTGACCCTTGGCGGAGGCACGGAGATTTCGCTGCACGCCGCCGCGCTGCAACCGCACGCCGAACTTTACATGGGGTTGGTTGAAGTCGGGGTTGGCCTACTTCCAGGAGCTGGGGGCTGCAAAGAAATGTTGCTGCGCGCGGTCGACAGCGCCGAGTCAATCCGGCCCGGCGGCCGAGGCGAATCGGTTGAACTGATGGAGGCCATTAAGAAAATCTTCCAGACCATCGCCACCGCCAAAGTTGCGACCTCGGCTCACGAGGCTCGTGGCCTCGGCTTCGTAAAAGATTCCGACAGCATTACCATGCACCGTGAGCGCGTCCTTGCGGACGCCAAGGCTCGCGCACTCGAACTCGTCCGCGCCGGATACGAGCCTCCGCAACCCCGCACTGACATTCCCGCTCCCGGAGAAAGTATCCTTGCTGCGTTAAAGATGGGCGTCCACATGATGCGGCAGGGAGAGTACATCACCCAATACGAGGTGAAGCTCGCTACAAAGATCGCCGAAGTATTGTGCGGCGGAAATGTCACCGCAGGCATGCCAGTCAGCGAGCAGTACATCCTCGACCTGGAGCGCGAAGGATTCAAATCATTGTGCGGAGAAAAGAAGACGCAAGAGCGGATTCAGTACACGTTGAAGACGGGCAAAACGCTAAGGAATTAAGGACGTCACGGAAACTTATATGGTCTATATACGTACTGTTAAGACGTATTGACATGACATGCATAGCATATGTACAGTGGCAGTTGGAGGTATGAAATGGCGTACGTTGAACCACAGACAGTTTGTGCTCCCAAGGCTTCAATTCGCGGGATCAAAGTAATCCACGACGGGGGATCTGGGGAATGGTCGGTTGCGCGCGTGAACTGGGAAAACGAGGAGAGAATCGGAATTCGCTGGAATGGAGGCGACGGCCCTGGCATTGGCAATCCGCAATCTCGGGGAAGAGCAACTTGGTTCATCGTCCCCGAGCCTTTGCAGCAAGTAGTCCTTGAAAAAGTCGAGGAACTCAGTATTTCGGGGCCCGGCGGCCTAATGGAAAAGTACGCGGAAATGGCCAACGACAAGGCGCGGGAACGCGAAGCAGAGGAGTGGTCGGAGGGGCTGATCGGCGATGCATCCGCGGAGGGGTGAGGTTTGGTGGGTGGCGTTCGATCCGTCCGTGGGAGGCGAGATACAAAAGACTCGGCCAGCCATGATCGTCAGCAACAATGCAGCGAACGCAGTCCTGAATCGCGTGATTGTCGTTCCGCTCAGCAGCAAAACCGCGAAGATCTATCCGGGAGAAGCTTTGGTCACCCTGAATGGCGAACCGCGAAAAGCGATGGCCGATCAGCTGACGACGGCTTCGAAGAAGCGTATGCGGTCCAAACTGGGCGAATTGTCCTTCTCCGACGTGGACGCGGTGGAAGCAGCAATCCTTTTACAGCTGGGAATTCGTCGCTGAATATCCTCAAGCAGGCCGGCCTAAAATGAGATATCTGGTCATCTACGAGAAGTCCGAAACCGGATGGGGCGCCTATGCTCCCGACTTGCCGGGCCTCGGCATCGCAGCCAAAACGCTGGATGAGGCCAAGGATTTGATGCGCGAAGCCATTGAATTTCACCTCGAAGGCATACGCCAACATGGAGAGGCGGGTCCGGTTCCCACCGCGACAACTGAATACATCACCGTATGAGGACGTTTAGGGCCGAGACCTGACATGAAAAGCGAGAAGCGATTGGAAGAGGGATATCGCGAGATGGCGAGTGACGCGCCACGCGAGCGTAACGCCGCAGAATAGTGGGACGCATTGATCGGTGATTCCTCCGTAGCCATCAAGGCATTGTTCGACGAGACTTGATAAGTTGAACTCCGAGCCGTTTCGGGCCCGGTGCCGGTATGCTACACCCAAGGCTGACGTTCCCGGGTGCGCGAGCCGCGGTGGGTGGTTTCCACACTCAACAATCATTCATTCAATCGAAAATCATTCATCAACAATCTAATGCACTTTGAGGAGTTTCCAATGCGTGAAGTTGTCATCGCCTCTTCCGCCCGCACGCCGGTGGGACGCGCCTTTAAAGGCACGCTCCGCGCTACTCGTCCCGATGAACTTGCCGCGGTCGCCATCAAGGGCGCGCTCGAACGCGTGCCGCAGATCGACACCAAGGAAATCGAAGACGTCATCCTGGGCTGCGCCATGCCTGAGGCTGAACAAGGGATGAACGTGGCCCGCATTGCCTCGTTGCGCGCTGGGTTGCCCGTCGAGGTGTCGGCGCTCACGATCAACCGCTTCTGCTCCTCCGGGTTACAGGCCATTGCCATGGCGGCGGAGCGCATCATGAGTGGTGGCGCCGAGATCATCGTTGCGGGCGGCACCGAATCCATGTCCATGATCCCGATGGGCGGCCACAAAATTTCGCCCAATCCGTGGCTGGTCGACCATTACCCTGACGCGTATCTTTCCATGGGCCTCACGGCGGAGAGGCTGGCGCAGCGCTTTGGCATCACCCGCGAAGCTGCAGACGAATTTTCATATCGCAGCCATCAGAAAGCCCTGGCCGCAATTCAAGCTGGCAAGTTTGCCGACGAAACCGTCCCGGTGCCTGTGAGCTTTACGACACCCAACGGCTCGAAGCCGAAGCGGCAGGAGATCACCTTCAAAGTGGACGAGGGCCCGCGCGCCGACACTTCACTCGAAGCGCTGCTCTCGTTGAAGCCTGCATTCCACGCAAAAGGGACAGTGACCGCGGGCAATTCGTCACAGATGTCCGATGGTGCCGCGGCCGCAGTGGTCATGTCCGCGGATCGCGCCCAGCAGTTGGGCATCAAGCCCCTGGCGCGATACGTTTCATTTGCTACGGCCGGATACAAGCCGGAAGAAATGGGACTGGGGCCAGTGTTCGCGATTCCCAAGGCGCTCAACTTGGCCGGCCTCAAGCTTTCCGACATCGACGTGATCGAATTGAACGAAGCCTTCGCAGCTCAGTCGCTGGCTGTGATCCAGGAAGCCGGCCTCGATCCCGAGCGCGTGAATCCCAATGGCGGTGCCGTAGCGCTGGGGCATCCGCTAGGCTGCACCGGAGCCAAGCTGACCGCTACTATCGTTCGCGAGATGAAGCGTCGCAACGCAAAGTACGGGCTGGTGACCATGTGCGTCGGCGGCGGCATGGGCGCGGCCGGAATTTTCGAGAATCTGGCTTGAAAAAGCACCAAAGGACACGCCTTTCGATTCACCACAGAGACTCAGAGCCACAGAGATTTATTCATGCGCTGCCTATAGAATTAGAGGTGTGTTCTCTGTGCCTCTGTGGTGGAATTCCTTGATTGAAGGATCGATTAAACATGGCAACGACAGCAGTTCCGCAAACCAGGATTTCTGGCGGCAGCTTTCTTTTGGAAGAACGCAAGCCCGACGAAGTTTTCACGCCGGAAGATTTCACTGAGCAGCACCTGCTCATCGCGCAGACGGCGGAGGAGTTTGCCCTCAACGAGATCGTTCCCAACATCGAGAAGATGGAACATAAGGACTTTTCCATCACCAGAGATCTGCTGAAAAAAGCTGGTGAACTCGGCCTCAGTTCCGCCGAGATTCCCGAAGCATACGGCGGCCTCGAGATGGACAAGGTCACTGCCGCCGTGATCGCCGACCACATTGCGAAATATGCTGGCTTTGCGACAACTTGGGGTGGACACACTGGCATCGGAACGTTGCCGATCGTCTACTTCGGAACTGAGGAGCAGAAGCAGAAATATTTGCCGCGGCTGGCGGCGGGCGAGATCGTCGGTGCGTACGCGCTGTCGGAAGCTTCCTCTGGCTCTGACGCGCTCAATTGCCGCTCCCGCGCCGAGCTTTCGAAAGACGGAAAGCATTACATTCTCAACGGCGAGAAGATGTGGATCACCAACGCCGGGTTCGCGGACTTGTTCACCGTGTTCGCTAAGGTTGACGGAGAAAAGTTCACCGCGTTTCTGGTCGAGAAATCCTTCCCCGGATTTTCCATCGGTGCGGAAGAGCATAAGATGGGCATCCGCGGATCGTCTACGTGCCCCATCATTTTGAACGACTGCAAAGTTCCAACCGAAAATATGCTCGGCGAAATTGGCAAGGGGCACGTCATCGCCTTCAACATCCTGAACGTCGGCCGTTTCAAGCTCGGCGCCATGTGCGTTGGTGGCGCCCGCCTGTCGCTTGAAAACGCCATTGGATATGCCAAGCAGCGCAAAGCATTCGGCAAGGTGATCGCGGACTTCGGCCTGGTTCGCGAAAAGCTGGCAAATATGGCGGTAGGCGTTTATACCGGCGAAGCTTTGGTCTATCGCACCGTCGGCATGATGGACGCTGCGCTTTTCGAGGTCGACAAGACCGCAGCCGATGCCGCGAAAGAAACCCGCAAAGCCATCGAAGAGTATGCCGTTGAGTGCTCCATCATCAAAGTCTGGGGCTCGGAGATGGTCGGCTACGTCGTCGACGAGACCGTGCAGATCTACGGTGGCTACGGCTTTGTCGAAGAATATCCTGCCGAACGGGCTTATCGTGACGCCCGCATCAACCGCATCTTTGAAGGGACGAATGAAATCAACCGGCTCATCATCACCGGCTTCTTGCTGAAGCGTGCGATGTCAGGTCAGTTGGCTCTGATGCCCGCAATTAAGAAACTGATGGATGAATTATTGTCCGGACCTTCGGTTGGGGACGATCTCGAAGGGCCTTTAGCTGAAGAACGCAAGCTGGTGCTAGCAGCCAAAAAGCTTGGCTTGTTCGTCGCGGGAGCGGCGACGCAGAAATACATGCAGGCGATTCAGGATCAGCAGGAGGTCATGGGAGCCATCGCTGACATCGTCATCGAGACCTACGCGATGGAGTCCGCCGTGTTGAGGGCGCAGAAGATTGCAGAGCGTGGTGGCGAGAATGTCGCTGCCCTGCCCATTGCAATGACTCGGGTTTATCTTTCGCAGGCGATGGAGAAGATTGAGGCTGCAGCCAGGAAAGTAATTGCCACTGTCGCGGATGGCGATATGCTGCGCACGCAGTTGGCGATTTTGCGCCGGCTGGCGAAGCATGAACCATTCAATACGATTGAGCTACGCCAGCAGATCGCACAAAAGATGATTGAACGGGGGAAATACACGCTAGCCTAGAATCTAGGTTAACGGTTTTCAATTGCGGATAGAGTTCCTTAGGCGCACAATTAACACCGGAATCTCAAGGTCCAGTTCAATGCCTGTGGGCACGTTTACCGCTGTATTGCACAAGGAAGGCGAGTTCTATGTTGCTGAGTGCCCTGAAGTCGGCACGGTGAGCCAAGGTAAAACCGTCGAAGAAGCGGTAGCTAACCTTAAACAAGCCACCGAGTTGTATTTGGAAGAATTTCCTCCCGTGGACCACGGCAGGCCGTTCGTTACCGCGTTCGAGGCCCGATTTGCCTAAGCTTCCTCGCTCTCTGGCGCGCAGGCAATCCGTGCTCTGGGGAAGCTAGGTTTCACGCAAGTCCGGCAACGCGGAAGTCATGTTCTACTCAAGCGGGCAGACGCCTCTAGGGCAGGCGGCTGCGTCATCCCACTTCATTCCGAATTGGCGACGGGTACTTTACGCGGCATCTTGAAGCAGGCTGGGGTATCAATCGAGCAATTCGTTGAGAAGCTTTAGCTGAATTCAGCACCGACCGAGATGTCGCGGGCGAAGGCGCCAGCGCCCCACTCGATCAAACCGTCTTCAGCTTCTCCATCACACTCTGGATCAGCTCTTTCGCGTCCGTCAAATTCTTCATGACCATCTGAATATCCATCACCGGCTTGCCTGGCCACCGCTGGCTCTGGCAATAAACCCCGTGTTGCCCGACCAGCGCCATGGCATCAGTGATCATGTCCATCGTGACCGCCAGACGTCCGCGCGGCACTCCCATCATGGTTTCATAGTGTTCCAGTTCTTCCTGCTTCTCGTCGAATACCGGCATAGTGAGATTGTAACGGCTGTGTGGCGTGGCGCATAATTGTGGGGCTGTTGTCCAAAGCCTTTATCGGTACGTCAAAGCAGTTAGCGGTTGGCATTTGATCAGCCACGGTCCGTCGTGGGCCAGTCATCGCGGCTCAAAGTGCTAATTGCTAAATGCTCAAAAGGGAGAGATTTAAATGCGCAAGCAAGTCCTATTTCTGACCTCACTGTTGCTCACCTTCACCGTGCTCGCCGCATGCCAGGACAAAGGCAAGCGCCCCAGCCCCGCCGCCCACGCGCAATGCAAGTTTTCAGACGGCAAGACGATCACGATCGACTATTCGAGTCCGCGTGCCAAAGGCCGCAAGATTTTCGGTGAGCTCGTACCCTTTGGCGAAGTCTGGCGGACTGGCGCGAATGAAGCGACAACGTTCGTCACCAACACGAATGTGAGCGTCGGCGGCAAGGATGTTCCCGCCGGCAACTATACTATCTTCACAGTGCCCAACGCCGACAAGTGGACGCTGATCGTCAACAAGAAAACCGGCGAGTGGGGCATCCCTTACAAGTACGAAGCGGACGAACTGGCGCGCGCGGACATGAAGGTGTCGCCGACGCCATCAGCCGTGGAGAACTTTACGATTGCCTTGTCGCCGATGGGCGGAAGTTGCACGCTGAACATCAGTTGGGAAAATACGCAAGCCTCAGTAGACATCAGCGAGAAAAAATAACGCAACATCCGTAGCCACAAAGGACACGAAGTTCCACAAAGGTTCCCATCGCGCCGGTTTCCTTCGTGTCCTTTGTGGTTATTGATTTGTAGCCGGTTTCCACCGCAAAACGGGTTTCCTGGCTGCCGCGGTTTCATCCAACCGTGACACGCGGGTAGTATGTGGCGCCGCGAGTACCATCTGCGGATCTTCTTCTACTTCTTCCGCGATCAACTTCATCGCTTCAATGAACAAATCCATTTCTTCTTTGGACTCGCTCTCAGTCGGCTCGATCATGAGAGCCCCCGGGACGATCAACGGAAAGGCAGTCGTATAGGGGTGGAAGCCGTAATCGATCAGGCGCTTGGCGATGTCCATCGTCTTCACCCCTTTTTTCGCCTGCACTTTATCACTGAACACCACTTCGTGCATGGTCGGCGTGGAATAGGGCAAATCATAGACACCTTCGAGACCTTTGCGAATGTAGTTGGCGTTCAGCACCGCGTCCTCTGTAGTCTGGCGTAGGCCGTCCGGTCCATTGGCCAGCGTGTAGGCAAGGGCGCGGACAAACATTCCAAAGTTGCCGTAGAAAGCGCGCACCCTGCCCACCGACTGCGGTCGGTTATATTCGAAGCCCAGCGTGCCGTCGGGCTTGGTGATGACCACGGGCGTAGGCAGAAACGGCTCGAGAATCTTTTTTACCGCGACCGGACCCGATCCCGGCCCGCCGCCGCCGTGCGGCGTCGAAAATGTCTTATGCAGGTTCAAGTGCATCAAGTCCACGCCAAAGTCGCCAGGACGTACTTTTCCGACCAGCGCGTTCATATTGGCTCCGTCCATATAGAGGAGGCCACCGTTCGCGTGCATGATGTCAGCGATCTTATGAATCTCCTGCTCAAAAACGCCCAGCGTGTTGGGGTTGGTCAACATCAGCGCCGCCACTTCTTCGTTCATCTGCGACGCAAGCGCGGCCACATCCACCATGCCCCGGACATTCGATTTCAGGTTTTCCACCGCGTAGCCGACCGTGGCAGCGGTTGCCGGGTTGGTGCCGTGAGCGGAGTCAGGAATCAGAATCTTTTTCCGTGGAGCGCCTTTTGACTCATGGTAAGCGCGCACCATGAGCAAACCCGTCAACTCACCGTGGGCGCCTGCCGCGGGCTGCAACGTGATCGCGTCCATCCCGGTTATTTCCATCAGGCATTCGCTGAGGGTCTGCAGAATACGCAACGCCCCTTGCGAAACTTTCTCCGGCTGATAGGGATGCCCGTTGGCCAGTCCGTCCAAACGCGAAACCACTTCGTTGACCCGCGGATTGTACTTCATCGTGCAAGAGCCGAGCGGATACATCCCGAGATCGATGGCGTAGTTCCACGTCGACATCCGCGTGAAGTGGCGGATGATTTCGATCTCGCTCACTTCGGGCATGTTGCCCAGGTCTTTTCTTTCGCTAGACCCTAAAAGCTGCGCCGTATCCACTTCAGGCACATCGAGCGGAGGCAACTTCCACGCCGCTTTTCCTGGCGAGGATTTCTCGAAGATCAGTCCTTCATTCTGATTGGTGTGGGTGGTGGCCTTGCGAGGCGTGTGCTTCATCGCACCACCTCCTGCACATCGACCGCTTCTTTAGAGGCTTTCGCCAAGCGCTCACTTTTCGCCACCGCCTTCACTGCGGCATCTATCGCCGCACGGGTAGTCATCTCCGTGCAGCACCACAATGCGGCATTGCCGAGTTCAGGATAGAACTTCTTCAGCGGAAACCCACCGACGATCTTGTGTTTGAGAAGGCGGTCGTTGATGGCGTGGGGATCCTCGCTGGTCTGCACTACAAATTCGTTGAAGCGGGGCGCGCCGGAGAACAGCACCTTCGCACGTTTGCCAAACTGCTTTGCGGCGTATGCGGCTTTTGCGAGATTTTGTTTTGCCAGTTCTCGCAGGCCGATTTTTCCGTAGATCGTCATGAAGATGTTGGCCATTAAGGCGATCAGCGCCTGGTTGGTACAGATATTCGAGGTCGCTTTCTCGCGTCGGATATGCTGCTCGCGTGTGGCCAGCGTTAACACGAAACCGCGCTTACCGTTCCTGTCCGTGGTCTGCCCCACAAGTCGGCCAGGCATTTGCCGCACGTATCGCTCGCGGGTAGCAATCACCCCGCAATACGGCCCGCCAAAACCGAGAGGCACGCCAAACGATTGCGCTTCCATCGCAATAATGTCAGCCTGCCGCGGCGGTTCGACAATGCCCAGCGAAACCGCTTCCGAGATCGAAACCACCAACAAGGCGCCGCGTTTGTGCGCAATCTCAGCGATTGCAGCCACGTCTTCAATGGTTCCGAAGAAATTCGGCGACTGAATGAGGACGCAAGCTGTGTCGCTTGTGATGGACTCATCCAGTTGGTTCAAATCCAGTCGTGCGTTGTCCGCGAAAGGCACGGTGACCAACGGCATGCCCTGATGATGAGCATACGTAGCCAAGACTTCCCGGTATTCAGGATGGACACTTCGCGCAGTGGCTACGGAATGCCGCCCCGTGAGCCGCGCCGCCATCATCACGCCTTCCGCAGCCGCCGTCGAGCCGTCATACATGCTAGCGTTGGCTACTTCCATGCCGGTTAGCTCGGAGATCATGGTTTGGAATTCGAAGATGGATTGCAGGGTGCCTTGGGAAATTTCGGCTTGATAGGGTGTGTACGCGGTCAGGAATTCACCGCGTGAAACCAGTGAATCGATAATTACCGGGCGGTAGTGATAATACGCTCCGGCGCCAAGAAATGTGCTGAAGCCATCGCCGTTTTCGCGCGAGCGCTCGCGGAACCAGTCTACGATTTCGGACTCGGCCATTTGGCGGGGAACTTTTAGGTCGCGGTTGAGCCGGTATTCGGCCGGGATAGGGGCGAACAAGTCGTCGATCGAACGCGCGCCAATGGCTTTCAGTATGGCTTCGCGGTCGGCGGGAGATTTCGGCAAATAGCGCATAGGAATTAGATTAGATGAAACCGGCGGTCAATTCGATTGTCGATTGCCATTTATCGCCACAGAGACACAGAGTCACGGAGCAAGAAGAGCCCAAGAAGTTCTCTGTGTCTCTGTGATGATTCTAGCCGCCTTCTTCCGCGACGAACTTTTCGTAGTCCGCGGCGGAGAGCAGACCGTTCAGTTCATTCGGATCTTTGAGCGTGAGTTTGATCATCCAGGCGCCGTGGGCATCTTGGTTGATCTTTTCCGGCGCGGTCGCCAGTTCGCCGTTGACTTCGGTTACAGCGCCTGAAGCTGGGGCGTACAGATCGGAGACCGCTTTTACCGACTCGACGGAGCCGAACGTTTTGCCCTTGGCAACTTCGGTGCCGGGCTTGGGCAGTTCGACGAAAACGATGTCGCCGAGCGCTTCCTGCGCATGGTTCGTGATGCCGACGGTTGCGCTCTTGCCATCGGCTTTGATCCATTCGTGTTCTTTGGTGTATTTGAAGTCGGTTGGGTAGTTCATAAACCCCTCTTAGCTCCTGGCTTTTAGCTGCTGGCTACCTCAAAAATATTGTCATTCCGAGCGCCGGGTTTGGGCGCGAGGAATCTGCAGTTTCTTGTCTTCGAAAGAAATGCAGATCCCTCGCTTTGCTCGGGATGACAATTCCCAGAATACTCCGGCACTCAACTCTTTTTCGGACGCTTGTAGAATGGTGTTGGTACGACCCGCGCCTTCACGCCTTGGCCACGGATCTCGACCTTCACCGTCGATTCTACGTTCGCGAACTCTGGCGGCACGTAGGCCAGCGCGATATTCTTTTTCAAAAATGGCGCGTAGGATCCGCTGGTTACGTAGCCGATTTCGCTGCCGGTCTCGTCCTGAACGTTGTAGTCGTCGCGGGCGATACCGCGCTCGATCATTTCGAGTCCGACCAGTATCTTCTTCGACAAGGCGGCCTTGGCTTTTTCCAGCGCGGCGTGGCCGATGAATTCTGGCTTTTCCATTTTGCAGAAACGGTCCAGCCTGGCTTCCCATACATTGATCGTATCTGAAATCTCGTGTCCGTAGAGCGACAGCGCGCCTTCGAGGCGCAGCGTGTTGCGTGCCCCGAGGCCGCAGGGTACCACTCCGAATTCTTTGCCCGCCTCCAGCACCTTGTTCCACACCATCGCGCTAGTAGATTCGTCGGCGGGCACGTAGATTTCAAATCCATCTTCGGCGGTGTAGCCGGTGCGCGCAATCAAAATATTCTTTAGCCCACAGACTGTTCCGCGCGTCACCCAATAAAACTTCACCGCGGAGAGATCAGCGTCAGTAAGCTTCTGCAGGAGGTTCACGCCCTTGGGGCCCTGAATCGCGATCTGGGTAAAGTCGTCGGAGAGATTTTCGACCTTGCAGTTAAACTGACGCGTGTTGTCGCGCACCCAGTTGAAATCTTTTTCCCGCGTGCCCGCGTTGATCACCAGCAGGTAGTCGTCTTCGCCCAGACGATGCACGATCACGTCGTCCACAAACGTTCCCTGCGGATAGAGCAGCGCCGAATACTGCGCCTGTCCGATGGCGAGCCGCGACGCATCGTTCATGGAAATGTGCTGAACCGCAGACAAGGCCTCGGGCCCTTGCAGGCGAATGTCGCCCATGTGGGAGACGTCGAAGATGCCCACGCCGGTGCGAACCGCGTTGTGCTCGGCAATAATGCCGCCGGCCGACGGATATTCGACCGGCATATCCCAGCCATTGAAGTCGACCATCTTCGCGCCCATCTGGCGATGGACGGCGTTAAGCGCGGTCTTGCGAATAGTCGGCGTAGTCGATTGAACAGCGGACAATGGCCCCTCGATCAAGAACAGTGGCTGCTGGGATGGTGAAACTCATTACCCTAACATGGGGACGGCGGAGGCATCAACCGGGGTCGCACTACAGGGCGATGAGGACTCGGGAAAAAGCGATTATGCGTCAGCACGTCACCGCATACGGCCAAAGAGGTATAATCGCGCGTCTCTCTGAGACGATGTGTAGAGGCAAAGATCAATGCCAGTATCCAAGAAAAAACTAGCGTTAGGCACAGGTGGTTCAGCTGACACCGAGCCCGAGGTCGACGAGACAGTTGATGACCTCGATGAAGCCCTAGAGGTTATCCCATTTACATACTCGATTTCCGCCTATGGTGCTGATTACCCGGTCGATAGCGTAGTAAAGAGGATGGAGGCGGAGGATATCCTGGTTCCAAAGTTCAGTTGGGAACCAGACACAAACACCGAGATCGTTGGCTTTCAGCGGGAATACGTGTGGCCCAGACCGAAAGCCGATAAGTTCATAGAGTCGCTTCTTCTGGGGCTTCCTGTGCCAGGAATTTTCCTGGTGAAGGAGCAGTCTGGCCGCCTACTTGTGCTCGACGGACACCAGCGGCTTTATACGCTAAAGGCCTTTTATGACGGGATCATCAATGGCGTCGAGTACAAGCTGGATAATGTTCAGGAACGATTTCTCCAACTACGCTATAAAGATCTCGACGTGGAGGATCGCCGTCGCCTAGATGACAGCATAATCCACGCGACAGTCATAAGACAGGATCAGCCGACTGACGATCAGAGCAGCATTTACACGATATTCGAGCGACTGAATACAGGCGGAGTCAACCTTCAGCCGCAGGAGATCCGCGTAGCGCTCTATCACGGCAAACTCGTTGGCGTGTTGAGAACTCTCAACAGCAATTCGGATTGGCGAAAGCTCTTTGGTAACAAATCCAAGCGGCTTAAAGACATGGAGATGATCCTTCGCTTCTTTGCGTTTTACTACCATCGCCCTGCCTACCGCAGCCCGATGAAGGATTTCCTCAATCGGTACATGGCAAAGAATCGCGATCTCGGCCATCAGGACGAAAAAGAGTTGACCAAGATCTTCAACAAGACAGTCGCTGTGATTACAAAAGCTATAGGCCATCGAGCGTTTCGACCTGTCCGGGCCGTTAACGCTGCGGTCATAGACTCGCTTATGACAGGGGTAGCCCATCGTTTGGCAAAGGGTCCAATAAAGAAGAACAAGCAACTTTTGAAGGCGTATGACTCGCTCCTACAGAACAAGAGATACAGAGAGGCCGTGGAGACCGGAACTTCCCAGGAGGCGAATGTATCGATGCGCCTTGACGAGGCCCAGAAAGCATTCGCGGACGTAAAATGACCGGCAAGGCCGAGATCGACAAACAAAAAAAGAGGCTTGACGCAACCTTTGAGCGCGTTTCCAGAGTCGTAACCGATGCAGAGATACTATCCGATTTTGCAAGATATTTTTGCGTACTCGTCGCAGGGTTTCTGGAACAAGCAATGATAGAAGTTGCTCTGGAGCATGTCAGAACTCACTCACAAGATTCGGTTCAACGCTACGTAGACAGTCGGCTGCGTCGATTCACCTCTGCCAATTCACAAAACATTATTGAACTCTTAGGAAGTTTCGACCCCGATTGGAGGGTCGATCTTGAGCGCTACCTAGTCGACGAACACAAGGAGGCGATAAATAGTGTGGTCACCTTGCGTCACACGGTCGCACATGGACGATATGCAGGGGTCACCATGGTAGGCATCAAGAACTATTACGATCGCGTCAAGAATGTTGTTGAACACGTTGTCAACCTGTGCATTCCATAGCCGGATACCCGCTCCTTGAGTCTTTCACAAGGGGCGAGAGGGTGGCTGGCCCACCTTTACGACGCAATGGTGGGCGAGCCTCCTGATTTCGCGTGTTTTAACGGCATGTAACCCGCACCACAGCGGGAGAAATCCGTTCAGCATTTCATTACGCTTTTATAGTAGTGCCTCACGCCATTGGGGACGAAGTCGGAATCGATCAGGCCAGCCTGAACTCGTTTCAGAATGTCGTTCGATACGGGCTCGCGTTGCTTTGCAGCGCCCTTCATGATCGCATCTTCAATATCATCCACCATCCTGATTTTTGAGTAGCTATATGCGATCACAGATTCATGCTCAATAAAGGGATGGTCTCCTTTTCGAAGGACAACGATTGTTTCGGAGTTCTTGCGCCTGGTAGTAAGGCTCACCGTCACCACTTCACCTTCACTTGGTGGGGTTATAACGATCCAGAGATGGAAATCCTCATCTTCTCCATCGCTGGTTAGGAAGGTGTCACCACAATTCAGCATGGAAAAGTGCTGGCGAGATTTTCTTCGGCAGCATTCATGGCGTGGAGTTCTTTTATGACCGCTCTAATCTCATTCTCGTCCTCGCCGCCAGCTTCTAGAATCTCGCGAATCGATATCGGTATCGAGCTGCCATTGGGATTTTTCCACTCCTGGAAGGTATGAACATGCCGAACCAAGTCCCAGCGATTCCAGCGTCCAAACTGTTCGTAGACTTCACAGATCAACTTTTCTTCCGCACGGGATAAGCGGTCTGTGGGGGCCTCTTTATCCTTATTCAAAGCCACTTCGTATTCACCAAGCGGCGCGGAAATGTATTGCGCCCAAACCGGCTTCGGCTTGTCCTCGGTAATCAGGCTGTAAATCTTGCTGACGACCGGACCGTGGTCCATCGAAACATGGTGGTCGGTGGTGACGGGTATACCCCACTTCAATAACGCGGCGCGGTCCACAAGATACAGGAGCTTTACCAGTTTGAGGTAATGCATCTGACCACCGCGCAAGCGGAGAATCAGTGCCGCAGCTTGTGTGGCCTTCGTTTCATCAAAGCGTAGGGGCATTTCGTATGTGTAGGTTATCACTGCATTGTGGATAAACTGTGGAATTGGGCCTAATTTATTGAATAACTTACCATCTTGGTACTTGACATCATTTTAGGTTACGCCGCCATGCTAACTAGCCGGGTCCTCCGGTCCTTGTTTCTTGTTATTTCTTGTTTTGCATGCGCGAGAGGATCAACCGTCGCAATCTTTTGGTTTGGGTTTTCTCTCTCCTATGCACCCGTCCCTTGCGCGGGACGCAAGAAGCGGGCCCCCAAAATCTTTTGGTCTTTCCGGATAGGGTCTGCGGCCGAAACAGCAGGTCCCTCCACTCCTCATCCCCTTTGGGCATGAGAAGCTGCGGTTGATTGGATAACAACGACGGCTCCTTGCGGGCGCCGAGTAGACTTGAGTTTTTGCGAAGAACCAAGACTCGGGGCGAAAGGAGCCGCCAATGAAGATTATAGGCTGTGATTTCCATC
>Ga0307474_10000023_pt1 | contig 127034 bp, 104 predicted proteins | sample atmos_gasesECM1C_2_FD_203312 | JGI IMG/M metagenome (GOLD analysis project Ga0307474, IMG submission 203312) | Hardwood forest soil microbial communities from Morgan-Monroe State Forest, Indiana, United States - atmos_gasesECM1C_05 | ecosystem: Environmental > Terrestrial > Soil > Temperate...
TGGGACGCAGCCAGAGCGTCAGCCAGCCGGCAAGGATCCGGTCCGACGCGGACAGATTCGGCGATCGGTGCCTGGAGCGATTCAGGATCAGGAGTTGATGCTTGAGCAGAAGCGACTCGGCAACGATGGAACGGGCCCCGCCAGGCCCGAGCAAGCGAGCCAAGGTAGCGATGAAATGGATGAAAAGGACGACCAGATTGCGCATCACAGAATCCTAGCAGGACCGAAATGCCCAATGAATTGTGGGCGAAATAACAATTCGCCAGCCACAGCCTAGAAATCATGTCCGCGCCGACCATCGATCTTGATCCTACGCACAGCCCCAACTTTCGCAAGTCAGTGTTCCCCGAGGATCACATATGATTCGCGATGGCAGTCACGAGTGCCTACTCTTCGATCGAGGAGTTGGGCCTTACGATTCGCGCAAGCAGCCAGAACCCGAGCCGGATCAATGGAGTGTGGAATCCCATGGTGAGAAGCGAGCTCGAAGACCGCTTAAAGCGGGCGGGAGTTAATCTCGACGAAGAGTTTTATTGGAACCTGCGCGGCAAGCGAACACGCATTGAGATGAAGAGACAACCTGAAATCACCAAACTAGCGCCCTGGGCGGTAACAGACATCGTGCGGGATGGCGAGATGCATATCAGTGATGCCCTGGCTCAGGCGAGCTTTTTACGCAGCCACATTGCTGCGCATAGCCTTGAAGACAAGAAGTGGTTGAAGGTTCTATCGATCTATGACGTTTCCAACGTTCAGTTCCTGGCCCGAAGACTCTTGTTGGAGTCGCTAGGCTATTGGAGATATCTGGGAACACTTCACAGCCTCGAAAAAAGGAGAGGCCGCAAACCACGCGCGTAGCCTCGCTCGAGAAGAGCAGTAGGCGACTTATGACGTGCTACAAACCGGCGCTCCAGGCATTTCGCTCATGAGGTTGATCGTGCGATTGCGGATTTCGCGGACTATGACCGGCCGAAGCATTTGGGTACCGCACGGCGTGTGGCCAGCGCTGAACAGAGAGTGGCACTTCGGTCTCTATCTGCCCGCGAGCGGCACGGATCAAGACGGGCCTGAACAGCCGCTCGAGGTCTTTGACCTGCTAATGCGTTGAAAATATAGCGGGGCCGCGTTCCGTTTCCTTGTTCACCACCCGCGATGCCTCCATTAGCATGTTTGTTGGCGCGCAAGAGCATCGGGCCGACTTGCTGGATTTTGCTCAGGCCCGTTGGTGAATTGCCCACCGCGGCGAATGAGCTGATCGGCCGAGGAGACGAGGACACACTCAGAGGGAATGCTGCTTAAGCAGTTAGAATGCGCGTCGGAGGGCAAAGCCTGCAAATGCCGATCAATTGGTCTCCTGACCAGTTACGCCCATTGACATCTGTACCATCAGAGCAATATTCGTAATCTGCTCCATTACGTCCTTCGGGAAGACATAACTGAGCGGGCGGAGATGCGGCAGGTCTTCCAAGACGGGAGGCTCCTTCAGAGTCGTGGGTTCATCAGGATCGGCGTACCCGTCTTGACGCACCAGGTCCAAAAATCTCTGCTTGTTCCCTGGGCTGGTGAAGGAGAACCACAGTTCGTATGCAGGGATGTCTTCGTTCGCATTGCCGATCTGAGCAATCATCCGTGTGTTCGTGATCAAGCTGAAGGCGAGGAGCTTTCCCATGTACTTCAAATCAGCACTGAGATCCTCGTCTTTAGGCAGCATGATGATCTCTACGAGCCAGTTCTTCTCGTCAAGCCAATATGGTTCAAAATTATCGTCGTAGTGCACCATGGCTCAAGCGTAACGTGGGGGCTGGCCGGCGCACAATGGCACCACCGCGTCAGGAAATGATGTCTGTGTCAGGTGTTTTCGGAACCGGATGCACAAACAACGTGGAGCAGCGGCAGCTACGATGGTAGGACCGACCAAGAGGTAACGAGCAAGCGCCGGATGGCGGAAGTTCTTGAGTGGGAAAACGCATCGGTCGCTTTGAGGGAAGAAAGCTAAAGGGCAGTGCAGCCTCGAGACCGCCGCCAAAACAGCACCAGAAACAGGACAAACAACAATGTGTTACTCCTGCCTGCCACTCCTCCCCGTGAACATGCAGATCAGCTCTTGCGGTTGTTGGGCTTTCGCTTAGCCTTCAGGGATCGAGCACGAGCGGCGGCCTTGGAGGCTTTAGTAGCAATCCTCTTCCGTTCTTCAGCGCTGAGGGACTTAGCACGCGCTTTACCCCCTTGCCGAGCCAACTCGATTCGGGCTTTCTTCAAGACCTCCTCATCCATTACACAAATATTACACCTTGCAAGCAAGATGGCTAGAGCACATCCAGATTCCGCTTGACACCTTGCCAGCAAGGTGGGATATTCGGACACTGAAATGCTCCGACATCTCCTGGCGACGTCAAGGTGAGGGAGGACGAGTTGTCCAGACGTAACCGCTATCAGTTTGGAACTCTCGAACTTCGGAAACGGATCAAAGGCCCTGCCGTATGGATATTCCGCTATCGGGATCGACAGCAACCGGCCGTAACGCGACCGGCCATAACTCTAGGCACGGTCGAGGACTATCGTTCTCAAACGGAAGCGAGGCGCGCGGCCGAGGGCCTGCGACTGCAAATCAACAACGGCCTGCCCTTGCGAGAAGCCGTAACCTTCCAAGGTCTAATCGACCGATACATAAGAGAAGAGATCGAGCAAGGCGAGCTTGCCCACACAACCAAGGAAACCGAGCTCAACCGTATCAACAAACACATTTCACCCAGGTGGGGAAGATGTCTGCTCAAGGACGTAAAACCTTATCCGGTTCAGGCTTGGCTCCGCAAGTTGGCGGTCGCACCGAAAACCAAGGGCCACCTGCGCGGGCTCATGTACCGATTGTTCGAGAAGGCCATGCTTTGGGAGCTTGTTCCCTTCGAGCGAAACCCGATCGGTCTGGTCGAACTAAAAGGAGTCAGCAGACGGCTCAAACCACCGCGGATTCTGACGCAGCACGAGTTCGTGGACCTGCTCAATCAACTTCTTCAACCTTACCGATCGATGGTTCTTCTCGCCGGCTGTACAGGATTGCGAATCAGCGAGGTTCTGGGATTGCGCTGGCAGTCGATCGAGTTCGAGCGCTTAGCGGTGGTAGCCACCGAAGGGTGGGCTCGAAGCCAAACAACAAAGCTGAAATCCGAATACTCACAGGACGAACTGCCTCTGGACCCGGGCGTTGCGACCATCCTTCTGGAGTGGAAGCGCCTTTGTCCGGAGACGTCCGGGAACTGGGTATTCCCTAGTCCAAGGACCAACAGGCCCTACGATTCAAGCTCTTTGCGCAAGAAGGTGCTGAAGCCAGCGGCGCAACGGGCAAAGATTCAGAGTGCGATTGGTTGGCATTCACTGCGTCACAGCTATCGAGCCTGGCTCGACGACACTGGGGTTCCAGTTGGCGTTCAGCAGAAGCTGATGCGCCACGCCAACATTTCAACTACGATGAATGTGTACGGCGGTGCGTTCATGGACGCAAAGAGAAGAGCCAACACATCCGTCGTGCAGCGGATTCTCTCCCAAAAACAGCCCAAATAGCGAAAGGCCGCGTCAGAGCGGCCTTGGCGGGAAATTATTTTCGCTTAATGGACCATTTTGGACTACAACCGAAAATCCAAAAATCCCGTAAACCTATGATTTCTTTGGTTGCGGGGGGTGGATTTGAACCACCGACCTTTGGGTTATGAGCCCAACGAGCTACCAGACTGCTCCACCCCGCATGAAGATGATAACAATGGTGCGGAGTGCCGTCAAACGGTGGCGTGATGCGAATCGGTCCGAACGCGGTTCGCGCGCGCGGCTGCGCCATTCACCGCGTGACACGTTTCTTCCGTCCAGCGCAGCCCCGCCAACTAAGTCAGAACCCTTCTAGATCTGGAGGCGTGAAGTACGATGCGACACCCAGAGATGCGGCATCCTTTGGTGGCCTACGGTATCTAAGCTGGAGTGGTTTGCGCCCCTGGATTGCCCCATGTTAGCGTTCATCATCCGCAGAACTAAAGGAGGTCGTCATGCCCAGGAAGGACGTTTCCGCTAAGCATCAAGCCACCCTCAACTCGCAACCGCGGATTCACCAGCACGCCCGAGAGATCCAAGATTACGGCAAGGTGTTGCATGCTCTGCCGCTAGAACTCGAAGAGCCTGTACGCCAGGAAATGACCGAGCAATTGAATCTCTTGCTTGCCGATACTATGACCTTGCGCGACCTCTACAAAAAGTCGCACTGGCAGGTCGCTGGGCCGACGTTCTATCAGTTGCACCTGCTGTTTGACAAACATTATGAAGAGCAGGCGGAGATCGTCGACACCATTGCCGAACGTATCCAACTGCTGGGTGGAATCTCAATCGCCATGGCGGCGGATGTTGCCGAGAACACGCGGATCGAGCGTCCCCCGCGCGGCAGGGAAGAAGTGCCAGTTCAGATTTCCCGCCTGCTCGACGCGCACCAGATCATCATCGGAAATTGTCGGCAACTGGCGCGCCGCGCCTCCGAACTCGGCGACGACGGCACCAACGATACGGCGGTGAGCGATGTGCTGCGCCGTAACGAACTGCAGGTATGGTTTCTCAGCGAGCATCTTGTTGATATGCCGCTTGTGCATGCAGAAGAACCAAGTGCGCGAAAGGCCGGCTAGAGTCGATAAGAAGAGTGCGGGCCTGGTCCGAACCATGCCCGCTTTGTTCTGCTGCAGCGAAGGGATTATTCGGTCGTTGCGGCCTGCACATTGTCATGGTCGTAGTATTCGTAGGCCGACATCGGCTTGTCGCCGCTTTTCTTCCACGGACGGGAATCCTCAGGCAGCTTGCCTAGAACGCGAGCCATCTCCCGGATGTGCATCGCGACTGTGCCGCAGCATGCACCAATAAAGTTGACGCCGAGTTCGCGCGCTTGCACCGCATAGTCCGCCATCTCCTTGCGCGTGAGTTGCAGAGGATCGAGCGCATAGGGAAATTCCGGAAGACTGGTGAAGTCCGGCTTTTCTTTCGGTGTGCGATAGGCGACCGGCTGGCAGGCCAGGAATCCGGACACAGCCTTCCGCATCTGTTCCATCGGGCCAAGAATGTGCGTCGGCGGACGGAGACAATTCATGCCAACGATGTCGGCCCCCGCATCGAACAGGGCCTTGGCCGCGTCGGCGGCATTTTTTCTCTCTGCGGTCTCGTCCTTGTTCTCGAAGCAAATCGTGACCATCACAGGCAATCTCGTTTGCTTGGCGCGCTCCACGGCGATAAGCGCTTCGCCCAGCCAGGAAAAGGTTTCTCCGATGATGAAGTCGACGCCCTCGTCCACTTGGACCGCGAGTTGTTCGTCAAAGGTCGCGCGAACACGATCGGCGGCCGATGGACTTCCTGGTTCGTACATCCACGTCAGGCTTAGATTTCCGGCGACCAGGCAGCGATCGCCCGCGACCTCCCGCGCCACCCTGACTGCGGCCCGGTTGAGATCCTCAAGTCGGTCCTGCAGTCCAACCGTCGCCAGTTTGTCGCGACTGGCGTAGAACGTGAGAGCTTGCAGGACTTCGGCGCCCGCCTCGCGAAACTCAACATGCAGTTCCCGGAGCGCATTCGGATACGTCAGCGCAACCTCGGGCGTAAACGGGCCAGCGCGCACCCATCCACGCTTTTCCAGTTCCAGAAGATAGCCCCCATCGCCAAGCACCGGCCCTTCCTGCAAACGTTCGAGAATGCCCTTCTTTTCCATATCAGCTCCTGAGAGTTACTAATCGTTTACGTATTCGTATTCCGCTTTGATCGGCTGGTCGAGCGCAAAGCGGTCCGTCCGAAATGCTTGAATGTCCACGGTCTTTGCTCGGCCATCGACTACCAGTTCGCTCATGACCAGCCCAATCGCCGGAGAAATCTTGAACCCCATTCCCGAAAAACCCGCGCATACATACAGCCCGGCTATCCCGGGAATTTCGCCGAGCAGAGGTCGCGAGTCAGGCGTCATGTCATACACGCCGGTAACGCCGCGCATGACTTCCGCACCGGCCAGTTTCGGAATGCGGCGGTAAGCGCGCTCGATGATTTCTTCCAGAGACTCGTCGGAAGCCCGCTGCGGAAAATCATCTGGATCGACAGGGCGCTTTCCGTAGAAATCTCCCACCAGAAACTTGTCATGCGCATCGGAGCGAAAATACGTGGCCGAAACTGAATCAATACAGGCCGAGCGTCCGCCTCGCATGCCAGCCGCGTTTCGTAGAATCGCTACTTGGTGGAACTCGCACTCGATGGGAAGGTCGCATCCGACCGCTGCAAACAGCGGCCTCGTCCACGGTCCAGTGGCGGAGATGACGACGGGCGCTGTGATGGTGCCGTGGTTGGCCGTCACTCCGCGAACCCGCCCGGCCTCAACCATGAATTCGGTGGCCTGAGTGCGCGAAAGATAGTGAACGCCCAGGTCGCGGGCGGCTCCTAGAAACTCTCCCGCCACCGCGGCACCGTCGCCGTATCCGGAGTCTGGCTCATAGGCGGCGAGTTCCACTTCGTCGACCTTCCAGTCCGGCTCGAGTTCGTGCAGTTGAGTCCGGTCGACAAGTTCGACTTGTGCGCCGAGGGACCGTTGCATATTCACATTCCGCTGGAGTCGGTCGGTTTCCTGAGGATGTACGATGCGTACGAATCCGGTCTTGTGAAAGTCGCCGGGTTGCCCCACGATCTCCCGCCAGTTCTGAAACATATGCAGGCTGATGACCGCCAGCCGCAACTCCGGCGGAAAACTGTAATGCATGCGGATCAGCGAGGAGGATCGCCCACTCGCACCGCGCCCGACGTGATCTTTATCGATCACCACAATCTTTCCCGCCTTACGCCGGGCGAGGTGAAAGGCGATCGACGCGCCCGTTACGCCGGCACCCGCGATCACGATGTCGGCCGTGTTCAATCGCGAATTGGAATTTCCGTTCCCGGTGGTCACGCGGCCGCCTCCTGTAATCGACCCTTCTTCCAGTCGCGAAGGGCCTGATGCGCGGCATTGCGCCCGGGTGCTCCAGTCACTCCGCCTCCCGGATGCGCCCCCGCGCCGCACAGGTACAAACCGGCAATCGGAGTGCGGTACTGCGACCATCCTGGCACGGGACGCATAAAGAAGAGCTGCTCCAGGCGCAGGTCTCCGTGAAAAATGTTTCCTTCTGTCAAGCCATACGTGCGCTCAAGGTCAAGCGGAGTCAGCACCTGCCGCGCGACGATGGCGCCGGGCACGTTGGGCGCGTGTTCGGCAATCTTTTTGACCACGCGGTCGCCGAGCAGTTCGCGCTTTTCGTCCCAATTGCCCTCGCGCAGGTGGTAGGGCACGTATTGCACAAAGCAGGTCAGGATGTGCTTGCCCGGAGGAGCCAGTGAATCATCGGCGTTCGAGGACACGACGCAATCCACCCATAATTGCTCGGGGATTTCACCGAACTTGGCGATGTCGTAGCAGCGCTCCGCAAATTCGAGCGAAGGAACCAGCGTGTAGAAGGTGCGCTCCAGCGCGGTCGCCTGCAGCGAAGTTCCCTCGAACATGGGTTCCTCCGCAAGCACAATATTCACCTTAGCGCAGGGGCCGGCCATTTTGATCGCGCGGACTGCGAATAGGAAATCTTCCGGCAACTCTTTCGTATCCACGAGTTTCAGAAATGTGCGCTTGGGATCAGCATTGGAAAGCACCATGCGCGCGCGAAGTTCCATGCCGTCTTCGAGGATGACGCTACGCGCCCGGCCATCGCGTACTTCCACGCGAGCGACGGATGCGGAAGTAAGAATTTCCACGCCCAACTTTTTTCCCGCCGCGGCGAGAGCCTGCGTGATCGATCCCATGCCACCCATCACGTGTCCACAAAACCCTTGCAGTTCGTGGTCTCCGCCGCTCAGCAGATGGAAGAGGAGTCCGATCGCAGTTCCTGGTTGATACGGTCCCCCATGTTTGCCGTACACATTGTTGGCCAGAAACATGGTCTTGATTTTCTCGGACTCGTAGTTGTGGTCGAGAAACTCCCCGAGGCTGCCGGTCAGAAAGGAAACGAGTTGAGAAATCTGCGCGCTCGAAATACCGCGAAACCGTTTGCCGACACGGAACATGTCGGCCCAACCCTTCATCGTCGACGTGTCGATCTCAGGCGGTGGTTCCATGAAAAACGGTTGCAAGTAGCGTGCCAGCTTTTTCAGCTGATCGTCGACTTGCACAAAGCGCGATGCATCTTTTGCGGAAATCTTCGAAAATTCCTGTTGCGCCCGACCGCGGTCGACCCACCAAGGAACGACTTGACCGTCGGGGAAGGGAACCTGAATCGCCGGATCGCAGGGAATCATGCGCAAGCCCTGGTCCGCCAGTCGCAGATCCGAGATCACTTCCGGCCGGAGCATGCTTGCAACATAGGAGGTGGTCGAGACACGACAGCCGGGAGCAATCTCTTCGGTCACACAACATCCGCCCACAATGTCTCGGCGTTCGAGTACTAGAGTGGATAGACCGGCACGCGCTAGATACGCGGCGGCGGTCAGTCCGTTGTGGCCGGCGCCAATGACGATAGCGTCATACACAGCGCCTGAGGGCTTACCCTTCGATTGACTGGAAGTCACGAATCTCATCCCACAGCCGCATAACATTATCCCAATTGGCAGCAAAAATGAAGTTGAAATCGATACGAGCGTGCGCTATGCTTTCGTGACTTAGAGTCACTCTATGCCCGGGATCGCAAGCAACCGAGTTGCACCTCCGCTTTACCAGCGGCAGCCCCCACTCCGTCCTCGTTCCGAAGCGAAGCGCGCGCGCATTATCGAGGCGGCCACGCTGCACTTTGCGGAACACGGCTATCACTCCGCGCGGGTCGGCGACATCGCGACCGCGGTGGGAATCGCCAAGGGATCGATCTTTCAACACTTCGGCAGCAAGGACGGCCTCTTCTTCGAGGTATACAAACGCGCCGTGCGCTCCTTCGCCAAATATCTGGACGCGCCCTCGGAGGTCCGACTGAAGGGGTTCTTCGATGTGCTCCGGTACTGGCTGGTGCGCACCGAACACCTCTTGCATGATGACTGGATCCCATATCGCATCTCGCTCCTCGGCAACTATGGCACCGACCTCGTGCTGAAACGCGAGATCAACCGCTTTCTGATTGAGGAGGACCCTTACGGCACGGTGAGCTTCGTCCGCTTCGGCCTGGAGCGGCATGAACTGCGCAAGGACATGGACATCGAGATGATCGTTTCCATCCTCGACTGGATGATGGAGCGGTTTCAGGATGCGCTGCTCACCGCCGAACTAGATCCCGGTCTGTTCCGGAGGCAAGGCGAAACGGCCGAGAAGAAAGAGGGCAGAATTCAACAGTTTCTCGCCGTAATGGAGCGAGCGATCGGGGCCGCCAGTGCCCATAGCCTGCCTCAAGCTGGCCGAGACTATGCTCGCCGCTAGAATGCCTGTGGCGCCGGTGCTGCCATTACTCGCTGCCTGATTTCACTTGTCGGTTTGGGAACTCACACATGCAAACCTCTATCGAACAGATTCTCTCCAGCTACGACGATCGCGCTCCTCTGGCCCAAGCTTCAACAATTCCCGCTTCCTGGTATGTCGATCCGCGGATCGCAGAACTTGAGCGGCTCAACGTGTTCAGCAAGACCTGGCAGCTAGTTGCTCGCACCGATCAAGTGCAAGCTGCTGGAGACTTCGCGACCGTCCGGCTCGCGGGCGAACCGATCGTGGTCGTGCGCGGCAGCGACCAAGTCCTGCGAGCTTTTTACAATGTGTGCCGTCACCACGCTGCCGCGGTTGTGACCCAGTCGTGCGGCCAAGCCTCAATCTTGCAGTGCCCGTATCACGGGTGGAAATATGGGCTCGACGGCTCGCTCAAGGGTATGCCTGAGTTCGAGGGCGTGCAAAATTTCGACCGCGGCCAGAATGGCCTGGTTCCCGCTCGGGTCGAGACCTGGGAGTGCTTCGTATTCGTGAACCTTGATACCCAGGCCTCGCCTCTGCAGGAGTTCCTCGGCGGACTAGTGAGGCGCATGGAGCCCCTGAGCCTTCGCAAACTCCACTATTTCGACCGCCGGACCTACGATATCCACTGCAATTGGAAGGTCTTCGTCGACAACTATCTTGACGGCGGCTATCACGTACCTCATCTCCACAAGGGGTTGAGTTCCGTCCTCGACTACAAGCAGTACACCATCGAAAACGAAGATCGCTATTGCCTGCAGTCAAGCCCCATGGTTGCGTCCGACGAGGACGCGGCCACCGGCGCCACGCGCAAAGGCGACCGCGCCCGGTATTTCTGGCAGTATCCCAATCTCATGATCAACTGCTACGAGGGATACATGGACACGAACTACGTGATCCCCGTCGACGCCGATCACTGCACGGTGATTTTTGATTTCTATTTCAGCGACGTAAGCGAACGCCGCCGTGAATACAACGCGGAGTCGGTTAATGTCGGCAACCGCGTGCAGGACGAAGATCTTGGAATTTGTGAAGATGTACAGCGCGGTTTGAAATCTCGAGCCTATGGCGCGGGCCGTCTTTCGGTGCGCCGCGAAGCCGGAGAGCAACTGTTCCACCGCCTGCTGGCCGCCGACTTGAAGGGAATTCCGGCAGTGTCGATTGCCGCCGCAGACTAGCACTTCTTTTCGCTCTGGAAAAGGTCATTGTGAAATTCCCTCTAAATCTCATCGCCGCATGCTGCTTCTTAGCCTCCGTGGCACCCGCTCAAGAGACTGCGATCCGCGCCGGGAAACTCATCGACCCGGATTCGGGGGCAGTCTTTTCCGACCAGATCATCCTCATTCACGACTCGAAGATCGAAAAAATCGGCAAGGGTCTGGCAATTCCGTCCAATGCGGTGGTCGTTGATCTCAGTAAGATGACCGTTCTGCCCGGTCTAATTGATTGCCACACCCACCTCGCCGACGGGGCCCGAACGGGTGACCCCATTGCGCAATTCAAAAAGACAGCTGCGCAGATTGCGCTCGAGTCAGTGCCGAATGCTCGTGCGATGCTGGAGTCGGGTTTCACGACGGTGCGCGACGTCGGTACCTATCGGGCACTCGGCGACATCGCACTCCGCGACGCCATCAACCGGGGCGACATCGTTGGCCCGCACATGTTCGTTGCGGGGGCGTACGTCACCATCTCCGGCGGCGCAGGGGCCTTGACCGGACTTGCTCCGGATATTCAGCTTCCCTGGGATCTTCACTACGGCGAAGCAAACAGCCCGTGGGAAGTGCGCAAAGTTGTTCGTCAGCTAGCACACGATGGCGTCGATCACATCAAGGTTCTTTCCAGCGGCGCGGTGCTGACGCACGGAAGCAATCCCAAGTCACAGGAGTTCACGCCAGAAGAACTGCAAGCTGCCGTCGACGAGGCGAGCCACTTTGGGCTCAGGGTCGAGGCGCACGCACACTCACCGGAAGGAATCAAGAATGCGATTCGCGCCGGAGTCGTGTCGGTCGAGCACGCAACTATGATCGAAGACGAAGGCATCGCCCTCGCGAAGCAGCACGGCACCTACCTCGATATGGATATCTACGACGAGGAGTGCATTGAGGAGGATGGAAAAAGAGGCACGGTCCCGCAGGATTTCCTGGAACACGATGCCGAACTTGGGCGGATCCAGCGGGACAACTTCCGCAAGGCAGTGGCAGCGGGAGTGAAAATGTCATTCGGAACCGACGCCGGTGTGTGCGCGTACGGCACCAGCGGAAAGCAGTTTGCCTTTATGGTGAAGTATGGAATGACGCCGATGCAGGCCATTCAAGCCGCGACCAGCAACGCCGCCGACCTGCTCGGTCACGCCAACGAGATCGGTTCCATCAAGCCCGGCACATCCGCGGACATCATCGCCGTCTCCGGCGATCCGCTGGCCGATATCAGGCTCCTGGAAAATGTCCAGTTCGTGATGAAAGCCGGGAAGACATACAAGCACTGACTAATCCCAGAGACTTAGCTGGCTGCGTCTTCTCGCCCGAGGCACGAATTCGTTGGCTTACTGATGGTCCCTCGGAATCGTCTCCTGCCAGGTTTTCGACTTGAGCATCTGCCCGTCCTTCAGCAACTCGCGCGTGTATTTGTAATAGAAATTCTTCTGATCCGTGGTTACCAGAAGATGTCCGCGCCACACCAGAGTCCGCCCCTTCAGCGCAAAGATGCTCTCGGCCTCCCCCCGCACAGAGCACATTTCGGGATGCACGTCATCCCCTTCATAGGTCAGATTTTCAAAATCATCTTCCGTGCCCCAAGGATAAACATAACCATCTTTGCCCTTCCAGTGCACGGTTGTTTTCTGACGGGCTTCGTCTCGTTCCGCGGTCCACTCTCCGGGCCAGGGGAAGCCTTCGTTCTTGATGTCGGTCCGGTGTTCGGAGGGTTGAGGCGGAGAAAAGTCCGGAGCGGGCGCTCCATGCAACGGCACTATGGGCAACAATAGCCGAGACCCGCTGCTGCCGCCAAGTTCGAGGGATGTTGTCATCGAGTAAGGCGTCGGAATGACCATCGGCCACAGGGCATTGGAGATTGCGACGCGAATACGGTGGCCCTTGGGAAACACCCACGACGTCAGGTGCATCTCGATGTCGAAGGGATAGACCTTCCCGGGCTCCAGATCACGGGGATCGCTCATCGATTCGCGGTGTGCTCCGTTGATTCCGGCGCCGGAGATTTGCGTGACCGTGCCGTCGGGAGCAACGTCGGAGAGGCGCGCGAACCAATCCGCCAACGGTGCCGTAGCCGAGGCCTCGAGCAAAGCATGCGGACGCCCGAGAATCGCAATATCTCTTGTGAGCGGCGGGGAATCATAAATCAGACTGAACGCATCGACTGGCCGCGGATCGCTCAACAGTTCCCCCCACCAGAAGCCGGCCTCGACCCCGATCGTAGGAACATACTTCAACTGATGTGTGGCCTCGGGCGCAACCGAGTCGGCGAGTCCGTGAGTCGGTTGCAGGAAGAGAGTCGTGTTCTTCACGTCCTTCGGTGGCCAAACGTCTTCGCGCCGCCATTCACCCGGCACAGTCTGCAAATTCAGATCGGGCGGATGCCAGTGCTGCACGTAAATGATGAGGCGCGGGTCCTGAAGCACTCCAGTGTCCTGTCCTTTGAGCCAGTAGTCGAACCAGCGCACTGCCTGGTCGCGCCATTCGATCTGCGGACCCGGTACCGCATCATTCGGGAACGTATGGTTCCACGGGCCTACGATGGCCTTGAGCGGAGCTTTCGACTGCAGGAGCATGTCGGGAACATTATCGCGGTAGCCGTCGAGCAGTCCGCCGATCAGAAAACTTGGAGTCGTGATCTCACGCAGCGGCCGCACGCGTTCGCGCCAGAACGGTCCGTCGTGCTGGCGTTTCAGATAGAGGAGCGACCATGGCGGGGAATCGAACCGAGGACCGAGGACTCTCTCGTCCAGCGAATAGTCGGGGGCGCCGACCCAACCCTCAGCCATGTCCATGTTCAATTCAAATTCATCAATGTGAGCCATGCCGTCGACGTAGTGAACGTCGTCGTGAAACAGTTCCGCCGTGGCATCAACCGCCAGGATCGCCTTCAGACCTGGCGCATGCCGCATTGCCATCTGCAACGCTGTGAATCCGCCCCAGGAGATCCCGAACATCCCTACATTTCCATTCGACCACGACTGGTGTGTCAGCCACGCGATGACCTGTTCGCCGTCCTCTTGCTCCCGCTCGGAATACTCGCGCTCTGGCGGAACCCCTTCGCTGGCACCGAACCCTCGAATATCAACTCGAACGCTGACGTATCCACGGTGTGCGAAGTAGGAGTGCTTCGGGTAGTCGCCGGCCGCGGTTCCATCATCCTTGCGATACGGCAGATACTCGAGGAGGGCAGGGAACTTTTCGTCCCGCTTTGCACCGTCCGGCATGTACAGAGTTGCCGCCAGGCGTACTCCGTCTCCCATCGGAATCCAGGCCTGCTCCATACGAACGCCATATGTGGGCGGCGAGGGCGGCTCACTGGCGCGTGCCGAGAGCGGGGAGAAACAGAAGATGAGGCCGATGATACAGATTGCGGTGGAGGCTATTTTCGCCAAGATGCTCTCCGGAGCGTACCCAGAAATGAATCTAGGTCAATCCTGCACGCTTTGCTCGCGGCGCAGCGCGCGCAGGTCAATTCCGAGTTGCTCCGCCTTCTTATACAGGTGACTTCGCTCGAGGCCAAGAGCTTTTGCAGTCAGGCTCATGTTCTGGTGAGTGCGCTTCAGTTCAGCCAGAATCGCTTCTCGCTCAAATGACTCAACGCGGTTGGCGAGCGGGCCGGAGCCGAGAGAGGTTGCCGACGACGCAGTTCCCGCCGAAGTCTTTGGCAGAGCCATTTGCACCGTTACCAGGTCAACCCGAGCGTCGGTCGCAAGCAACATGAGCCGCTCGACCATGTTGCGCAGTTCGCGAACGTTACCCGGCCATGCGTGCTCCTGCAAAGCCTGCATCGCTTCTGCGGTGAATGGAACCGGCTTCCATGCATTCTGCGCGCATACCTGCTTGGAGAACTGATCGACGAGTGCTGGAATGTCCTCACATCGGTCGCGCAGGGGCGGGAGCGCGATCGGAAAAACGTAGATGCGATGGAACAGATCCTGCCGGAATTTCTCTTCGCGGACTCGCGCTTCCAGATCCCTGTGCGTCGCGACCACAACGCGAACGTTCACCGCAATCGACTTATCGCCGCCGATGCGTTCGACTTCTCCTTCTTCGAGCACACGCAGGAGTTTCGCCTGCATGCTCAGGGGCATGTCGCCGATTTCGTCCAGAAAGATCGTTCCTTGATCGGCCTGCTCAAATTTGCCGATATGGCGCCCGGAAGCACCCGTAAACGATCCTTTCTCATGACCGAACAGCTCGGACTCGATCAACTCCGCGGGCACCGCTGCGCAATTCAGCGTCACGAAAGGGCCGGCCGATCGCGCGCTTCGCTCGTGGATGGTTCGCGCCACTAGTTCTTTGCCCGTGCCCGTCTCCCCCAGGATGCACACGCGCGACTCGCTCGCAGCCACACGCTCCAGCTGCGCCATCAGTCGCCGCATGGCTTCACCCTTCCAAACAATTTCGTGTTTGCCCAGGCGCTGCCGCAATTGCTGGTTTTCGCTTTCCAGACGCTGCAGCTTGAGGGCGTTCTCCACTGTGAGCAGCAATTTGTCGGTGGAAATCGGCTTTTCCAGAAAATCGAGCGCTCCCAGACGCGTCGCCCGCACCGCCATCTCGATATGCGCCTGTCCCGACATCATGACCACCGGCGCCGCCACGCCGTGCTGCTTGAGTTCTTCGAGAAGCGTCAGGCCGTCTTTTCCGGGCATCACCACGTCGGAAAGAATCAAGTCGAAGCTCTGCGCTTTGGCCAGATCCAGGGCCTTCGCCGCGTTGTCGGACACCGTGGCCTCGTGCCCGGCCAGGCGGAAGGCGCGAGAAAGCGAGGCCAGAGTATTGGCTTCATCGTCGACGATCAGCAAGTGTGCTTTGCGAGGCAACCGTCCTCCTTTCGTTATTGCCGCAACTGGGCTGCGTTCTCGGGCGTTTTGGCGGCCGCTTTCTGTCGCATCTCAGGATTGTCGGGCAACTCGATGACGAAAATCGTGCCCCGTGGTGGTTCGCTGCGTACGCTGATTCTCCCGCCATGGTCGCTGACCACCGATTGCACAATGGCTAGCCCTAGGCCCGTTCCGTGCTGTTTACTTGTGTAATACGGAGTGAAAATTCGTTCGCACTCTTCGCGCGTCAGACCCGAGCCGGTGTCGGCCACTTCCATGATCACCCTTCCATCGTGGCGTCGGCTGAGGAGAGTCAGCGTCCCACCATTGGGCATCGCGTCCATCGCATTGAGCACCAGGTTCGAGAGAGCGCGATGCAGCAATTCCGGATCCGCGGCAATTTGGTCGAGTCCCTCCTCCAACTCAAGCTTGCATTCTATCGGCTCGCGTCCCGGCGCCTGCAGTTGCGCCTGAAACAATTGCGCCACGCCCCGCAGAATTTCGTTCACCTGCACCAGTTGCAACTGCGGGTGCGGCATTTTGGAAAATTCGCTGAAGCGGCCGATGATTGCTTTCAGGTTCGAGATCTCCGCCAGCAGCGTTTGCGAACTCTCGCGGAAGACCTCGTCAAATTGCTGCGGGCTCTGCTCCCGCGCCCGAACCAGATTTTCTACCGTGAGTTGCAGCGGGAAGAGCGGATTTTTCAACTCGTGGGCCAAGCGGCGCGCCAACTCGCGCCACGCCGCGACTCTTTCGGCCTGCACCAGGCGTTCTTTCTGCGTTAGCAACTCGGTGGTCATGCGGTTGAACGATTCGGCCAGTTGCGAAAGCTCGTCGCTGCCAGGCACCTCCACCCGCGTACTCCAATTCCCCTCGGCTACGTCGTGCGCAGCACGCGCCAGTTGCTCCACGGGTCTGGTCACGCGCGCGGCGGCCCAACCGCTGAGCAGAATAGCCAGAACAATTCCCCCGCCGCCCACCAGGAGCGCGGAATCGCGGATTCGTCGTTTGAGCTCCACGTACGAACGCCGCGAGTGTCCGATCAACAAAATCCCCAGAAGCGGATGATCCTTCCCGACACCACGCAGCGGGATCGCGTGGAAAACCTCGTCATCTGCCTGGTCCGATGACCAATGCACAATTCCGGTCGTCTCCTGGTTGTAATGCTGCACTGCCTCTACTAGCGTAGCGAAGTTCTCCGCGCCGTGCTCTCCGCCAGTGCTGTTAGCCGGCGCCGACGGATCCACCAGCGACTCCCCGGAGAAATGATCTCGGCGATTTTGGTAGAGCAGTGCGCGCATGCCAGGGGGCAAGTCGAGCGCAGAAAGAAAATTTCGGTCCAGCCGACGTCCTCCAATGACGAAAACCGGATGCTCCCCGGCATGCGTTGCCCGCACCGCGAATAAGCCAAGACTCGTGGAGTCCTGCAATTCCTCCTGCATCAGGAAGGCGCTTTGCCCGTTCGAGGATGAAAAATTCTCGAACCCGCTGACGGGATAGCCAAACTTGGCCGGCCACTCGGCCGAGGAAATGATTGTTCCATGTTCGTCGACGAGTTCGAGGAAGTCGAGTTGGTGGCTGTCAGCCATCGACTTGGCGAGGTCCAGGTACCCCGCCGAGTCTGCCGCCGTGCCACTGAGCGTAATCGCCATTCGGCTGACTGCCTCGGAGCCGGCAACAGTTTCGACACGCCGCGCGATGTCTTCGCCCTGGCGATTGAACTCCCGCTGAAATTGCGACACCAGTGCGGCCGTCCGCTCGTCCTCGCTTCTTTCGAATGCACGTCGCGTGACCGCCAGCACCAGGCCCGCCACCGCCGCGACTGACAGAAATACGGTTAGTGCGAACACGGCCAGCAGCTTGCGGCGAAAAATCATGGTTTGCCGTTCCCCAGACAAGCGTCAGCCAGATTCCAGCTTCCGTCAGGCCGCAGCGTCCAGTTCTTAAGCGAGGCCGATGCCGCGTATGTTACCGGCAGATGAAATAGCGGAATGATTCGCTGAGTCGCGAGCATCGCCTGCTCGGCCGCATAAAGGTCCTCGACCGAGCCGCCTTCATTCTTGGGCATCGGCGCGCCCGCGACCGACGCGACACCTGCGAGGGCGATCCATGGATCTGCCGACACCAGCGGAATTCGCAGCAGCCGCAAATCTGCGGTGGACGCGGAGGTTGGTTGCAGAGCCAATCCCGCATCCCTGCCGTTGAGCGCAACCCGCTCGGCCAGCAACCGGGCGACGGCGTCGCCGCTATCATATGCGACGGTCCATGTCGGAATCGTGCGAACCTGCTCGCGCGCGCGCCGTGCCCGTGCCAGATCCGCATCTGTAGAAAAGATGAACCCGTAGCCGCTCATCCAGGTGGGAAGAACGGCGGCGGCAGATTGTCCCCCGCCCTGCAGCAATACACTTCGGATGGATCCGCGTTCCACGCTCCAGGCGAGCGCCTCGCGCAACGATTTTTCTTCCGGCGTCTGTACGTCGCGGGTGAAGAGCAGAGCCAGCAATTCCATGGGAGCCGAATTCGCCAGCCGGCGCGCATCGAGCGGGACCCGGTGCGCCTGCTCGGGCGCGATCTCAACGAGATCCGCGCGGCCCAGTTCGAGCGCCGTCATCTGATCGCGAAAACTTCTCCCCATCTCGATCTCGATGCCGTCGAGAAACGGACGCCCCCGCCAGTAGCCTTCCTCGGCCGCTAGAATCAGCTTTTTGCCCGGCTGCCAATCCACGATGTGAAAAGGGCCAGTTCCGCTGGGATTGCCGTCCGAGTTTCTCTTTGCGATTGCATTTCGCGGCAAGGCCAACTCGGCCAGCATTCCCGGATCGGCGATGTCGCGCTCGATCACCACCGAGTCGCCGTCGACACTCACATTCCAGGTGGGATTGGCCGCGCGCAGGGAAGCGGCCGCGACCTCGGAGGTAAGTGCCGTGCCGTCGTGAAACTTCACCCCGCGACGCAGGTGAAACTGCCAGCGCTGATTGGTCGGCGAGGCCTGCCACGAAACGGCCAGCGCTCCACGCGCGCGGCCGGCGTCGTCGGTTGTAACCAATGTGTCGAAGATCAATCGAGTAAGGTTGCGTCGAGCGAACGAGTCGGTTTGCGCGTTCTCGGCCGGATCAAGCCACGTCGGCGCCGCCTGCATGGTCACGCGCAGCGTGCCGCCGTACTGCGGCCGCGTTTCGGCGCCCGCCGCCAGCATCAACAGGCTATTGACCGCAAGCCATCGCCAGACGAAACGCTTCATAACTCCCGGTCTCTCGATTTCTGGCGACTGCGATTGCCGAGTCGCCTTTTGATTCTGTCCACAGAGCGGTAACGGGCCCGGCGAAATCGAGGGCGGCGCTGACCGCCACCGGGTCGCGATCGGGGAACTCATAGGCGCGCACCGCGTCGTCAGTCTGATCGTCCTCAGGGCGACCGGCGGCACTGGACAGAACCTGCCAGCCCGCGCCGCATGCGGTCTTCACGCTGGTCAGATCGCTGCCCCAGCCGAGCTTGGCTGCCTGGTCGCTCACGCCGTCCACCAGATGCGTCTGTCCGTCGACCGCTGCAAAGAGCCACAGCGTGTATTTGTCGCGGGGCAGCCACGCGGCGGAGTAAAACTTGGGCCCGGTCGTGAACTTGCCTACACCTGGAGTCAACGCACCAGTAAAGAAGTTGCGCCGCGGAGCAAAGAATGCTTTCATCTGCGGTACAACCGTCGAGGCGCCGCTCGCCAACCCTGCACTCGGAAAAACGGATAAAGATCCCCCATTGAGAGTTCCCGCAATCAGGGGCCAAGGGTCGTCGCTCTCGCGGCAATTCAGCGTTAGCGGCAACGCCGAGGTGTTGGAACAAATCACTCCGGGAAGGTAAACATCGAACAGGTGATCCCGGGCTGGGACGAGCCGCCCGCGCAAATCCCGCGGCCATGGCCGCGAATGAGCGATGGTCAGCACCTGTTCCTGCTGCCAAGCTCCGCCTTGCATGTGGTAGAGCGAGACCTTTTCCGGGTCAAGGACCGCAATGCGCGTGGGAGAAGAGCCCTCCTCCAGCACTGCAACGTCGAGGATGGGATCTTCTTGCGTCCACAGCGGAGTCTTGCGCAGGCTAAGGGGGACGGAATCCCGCGCCGCAGCCGAGCCTTCCGGGCGCGCGGTCGAAACCATGACAACCGCAGACTCCCCCGCACCCTGGTGAATATCCGCGACCCAAACGTAAGATGTCGGATTCTCCGATAACGAGATCGTAACCGTGGCGGCGGCCTGGTCGGCCTTCACAAAGCGAAGCCCGACTCCATCGAGCGTGCTGCGCAGGCCGTTCTGGATGATGTCAAAATCCCGCTTTCCCAGCGAAGAGCGGTTCTCTACCGTAAGCGCTACGGCGCCCGGTCCAGTCACGGCGACGATCTTGCGGGCCAAATGCTGCTCGGGAGTGTTCCAATCGGTCGCGCAGGCGGTTATGGCGAGGCCAACCAGCGCAACGAGCAGATACGGATGGCGAAGGCCGGGCAGGGCGCGCAAGGGGGAAATCACGGGCTTCAGAATTGTTGAGATGGCCGAATTATAAACCGCTTCGCACATGCGACCGGCCTCCTGCCCTGTACTGTTTGGACACCACCGGAACCCGGGTGCCCCACCCTTGCCGCGCTTCTGCGGCAGGGTGGGGATGTTCAATACGGATGGAAACTATCTCTGCTCTTCCGGTTGCCCGCCCTGGCTGGCCGGGTTCCCCATGTTCATGCTGCGCAACACATCATTCATGAAGAACTTGCCATCAGCAGGAACCATCATGATCTGCAGTTTGTCGGATAGCCGCTCCGCCACGATCTTGTTAATGAGCAGCGGATTTTGTTTCAGAATGTTCGCCTCACTCTGCATCCGTTCAGCATCGGCGGCCGCTGTCACGCGAATGCGGTCGGCTTCGGCATCAGCCAGCAGTTTCCGCCGTTCCGTTTCCGCTTTGCTGTCGATCACCTTGGCCTGGGCAGCGGCTTCCGCGTTTTGGATGGTCGCTTGCTTGCGCGCCTCCGCTTCCAGCTTGCTTTGCTGAATCTGTTTTTCCTTCAGCGGTAGCGTGTACTGCATCGCATCGGCTTCGCCCTTGGCTTGCAGCACGTGAACCTGCGCCTCGCCCTCAGCCTGCTTGATCTGCTGCACTTTGGTCGCTTCGGCTTCCAGTTCCGCGATCTTTACCTGTTTCTGCTTCAGTTCGGTCTCCACGCCCATGCGGTCATTTTCCTGTTCTTTCAGGAGCAGCGTCTCCAGTCCCTTCGCATACTCCTCCGGCAACTGGATATCGCGCAGCATGACTTCTTTCACCACGATCCCGTCTGCGGCCAGCTTCTGCGTGATCACGCCGGCGGCTCGCTGCCGCACTTCCTCGCGCTTGGCGGAGAAAACATCCCGCACCGTGTAGTTCGGGACCAGTTCCCGCCACACGCTGGCGACGACCGGCGGCACGATTTCCTTTTCCACCGGGTGCGGCAGATTGCCTTGAATGTAGTCAAGCCCTTTAGGGTCCAGCCGGTAACGCACGGTGATGGCGAGGCCGAGCGTCAATCCCTCCTTGGCTTGCACGTCGAGCAGTTGCGACTTCGATACGACATTAGCGGGCGCATTCTTTCCATCCTCCGAGACGCCCGTGGTGAATACTTGGTCGCGGGTATCGAACAGCGCGACGTCCTCTATCAGCGGCGCCACGAAATGCACGCCGGGATAGAGCGTTCCCGGCACCGTCCCGCTTATCTGGCTGACTCGAATTCCAGCCGTACCGCTCGGCACCACCACGATGCTGAAGGCCAGCAGAATCGGTCCCCAGGCCAGAAGCGCCAGCGCCAGAGAAGTGCGCCAGCGCAATTGCGGAAGCGCAGGCACCGGGCCCGCTCCCGGCGCGGCCAGCGCTTTCCGGTAAATCAGTTCGCGATACAGGTCATAGCCCAAAATGCTCATGGCCACGAGAATCATCCCGAGGCCACCGGTAATCAGCAAGTACTTCAACGCCAGCATGGTCGTTCTCCTTTGTGAATTCCGCGGAACTCGTTCCTCTCGAAATCCGTGCTCTGGAAATCATTCCTTGTGCCCTTGTTTCGCCACCGCCGTCTGCCGGGCCAGCTTGCCCGACGCGAAGAAAAGACGGAATACTTGCCCGAAGATGAGTTCTTCCGCCAGCAGCGCCACCGCCAGCGAGAAGATCATTCCTGCCACCACCGCCATGAATGTGATTGCCATTTGCATAAAGTCCTCCTGAGATTTCTGCCTCTGATTTCAGGTCCCGATCCAAGTCCGCTTCCGCTGGTTCACTGACCTCCGGCCAACGGTGCAACCTGCGCGTCTGCCACGGTCGCATCATTCGTGCTACCGCCGAACACTCGAGTGGCCTGCTCGTCGCGCTCGCCGCGAATCACAACCGTGTCGCCGACTCGCAGCATGGTGAACAGCTGCTCCATATCGCGATTGCGCAGCCGGATGCAGCCGTGCGACGCCGCGTGACCCACCGATTTCGGCGCATTCGTTCCGTGAATTCCGTAGCCCTTCTGACTGAGTCCCAGCCACCGCGTGCCTAGCGGATTGCTCTTGCCGGTGGGGATCACCTTGCCCGCGTGGTAGTAGGTGGGGTTGGAGACACGGCTTACAATCTGGAATTCACCGGCGGGGCTGGGGCTCACCCCCGCGCCGACCGCGATGGGAAATGTGGCGATCACGTCGTCGCCTTCGATGACGGCCAACTTGCGATCCGGAATGCTGACCAGCGCCACGCGCCTAGCCAGATCGGTCTTCGAAAGCTGTGCGCTCTGCGCGCACGCGGGGAGCGCCAGACTGAGCGCCAGCATGGCCAGGAAAGCCCGCTTGGTTGTCGTTTTGCCGTTGGCCCGTTCCATGACCGCCCTCCTGTAGATTTGCCTTGCGCTGATCTAGAGGGCAGGATAGAGACCAAAGTGTATCTAGTAGAAACGGAAGGTGTTAGGGTGTGATTCCGGAGGCGAATTCGTGGTCGCGCAGCCACGCTGTGTCAGCAGACACACACCGTCTAATTGGTATGGATTCGGGCACGCAGGACGGCTTTGGATCGATTAGGAGGCGGGGGAGGCTACTGCGAGCCTTCAAGCGCCCGGCTCCCGCCGCCCTCTGGGGTAACGGCTGGTGGGGTTCTGTGGGTGGAGCCGGGCGATCCTATGACTAGAAGGCCTGGTTCAATTGTGCCTATTTAAGCCTGTTCGCCTTTGCATTTCTGTGACGCCCGGTCACGGTTTCGTGTGACCCTCGTCCTAAGGTGAATCCTCGCCGCTTTTTTGTCCAACCAGCCGCTTTTTGCCGCGTGCCGCACCGGCGCACATCCGTGCGTGATCTTGGTCACGGCCAGCCTTTTGGAGCCTTCTTACACTCGCCTTGAGAAAACTAGAAGTGCCCATTTCATTCCGGAGATTGAATTCATCATGGCTTACGTGATTACGGACTCTTGCAACAAGGACTCCCTCTGTGTCAAGGTCTGCCCGACCGATTGCATCTATCCTAAGCAGGACGAGCCCAGCTTTGAGGCCGCGACTCAGATGTATGTGGATCCGGAGGGCTGCATTGACTATGGCGCTTGCATTCCGGTCTGCACCTCCGATTCGATCCATGCGCTGGACGATGTGCCTGAGGACAAGAAGGAGTTCATCGAGAAGAACGCAGCCTACTACGCGCACTAATTGGCCGGATTACTTCTCCGGGGTCACTTTCCCGGTCTGCTCCGCAAATACCGGGCGTCGGATGAAAGGTAAACCAGCCGTCTCCGATGCCCGGAGATTGTCCGGCGCTAGCAGATCATTATTTTGACGCTTTGGGCGGAGCTAAGCGGCCTAACCAAAACTCTTTTTCCTTCTCAAACGCTTTCTTGTCTTCGTCCGTAACCTTCGCAACACTACCTACTCCGTTGGTGACCGACACGATTTTCCGTAATCTCCCCTGAGCTGAGGTCAGGTACAGGGTTTGGTTGTTCGCTCCCTCATCCACCACAAAAAGAACAAGGTCGTTCTTATTCGCAACCGAGATGTCAAATCCCTGCACCATCGTCCCAGTGCGCCATACGCGTTGCTTTACCGGAACCTCTGATTCCTGCGAAAGGCCCAGCAGCGTCGACAGGTGAGACGGTAACTTCGCATCCAGACCCTCTCGAAGAACCCTGTCCGCAGCCTCGGCGAGCCCGTGTCGAACTTGGGACCCTGGTCCATGCTTTGCCTGCGCAATCGCCGGAAGACTCACCGCCGACAAGAGAATCACCACCTGCACCAAAGAAGCTAGCCTGCTCGTGTCCAATCTATCCCCCAGTAAAGCGGCAGTGTAACACCCCCAGTTCGCCGTTCTCCAAAGGGCAAGTTTTCCGCACCTAGTGTTCTCCCGTTGACTTCGCCTCCTCTGCCCGCTATCGTGCGCGCTATGAACGTCATTAAAGCGACGCGCCAGTTCGAAGGGTGGCTGGGCCATCGCACCGACCTGGTCAAAACAGATCTCCGTCTGAAACACGCGAACATGAAGGGAGCAGTCTTTCCTTTTTTGCGGGCCACCTACTATCGCTGGGCGCAGATCTGGCCCAAAGTCTGCCCCGATCTCGCCAAGGCCCCGCAAGTGCTGGCTGTCGGCGATCTCCATATCGAGAACTTCGGTACCTGGCGCGACGTGGAAGGCCGCCTGATCTGGGGCGTCAACGATTTTGATGAAGCTTATCCCATGGCTTATGCGAACGACCTGGTCCGATTGGCGGTGAGCGCTCACCTGGCGGCGGCCGCGAACCATTTGCCGCTCCGGCGGAAGGACATCTGCGACGCGATCCTCGAGAGCTATCGCAACGCCATCCGCGAACAGGGCCGGCCGTTTGTTTTGGGCGAGGACCACTCCTGGCTGCGGCAGATTGCCGAGAGTAAACTGCGGGACCCGGTCCACTTCTGGGCCAAGATGGACGCCCTCCCGACCTTGAAAGAACCAGTACCGATCAGCGCCGTCGACGCCGTCGAACACCTGATGCCCACCCGCGATCTTCTCTACCGCTTGGCTCGTCGCGTTGCCGGATTGGGAAGCCTGGGGCACGCGCGCTACGTTGCCATTGCCAACTGGAGCGGTGGGCGGATTGCCCGTGAGGCGAAGGCCCTGGTCACGTCCGCCAACTATTGGGCAGCGGACCGCGAAGGGCCCTCGGAGATCCTTTATCAGACCATCGTGAGCCGGGCCGTGCGCTGCCTCGATCCTTTTGTACAGTTACGCGGCCGATGGATTGTGCGCCGCCTTAGTCCCCATTGTTCCCGTATTGAACTGGCTACCCTGAAGGCGCAGGGCGAGGAGATGCGTCTCTTGGCGGCCATGGGATGGGAGACGGCGAATATCCACCTGGGAACCAGGAGCGCTCGCAAGGCCATCCTGCTTCACTTGCAAAAGCAGAAAGCGAAGTGGCTGCACGCAGCCACCGAGGAAATGTTGCGGGCTGTTGGCGAGGACTGGAAGGACTGGAAGCGCGACGGATACGTCTAGAATGCGAGTGGCAAGGTCAGGCGATCTCGCCGCAAGCATTGCGCAGTGCAACCGGAGCGCTGGCAACTGGGCGGGGCAGCGGCGCTAGCCCAACTCCTTGATCGCGCTCCTACACCAGCGTCCGTTGCGTGGCGCACTCATCGCACAACCAGTAGTGTTCGACTTGCCTTTGCGGTTGGCGGGCGTGAATGAAAGGAGGCGAGACGGATTCTCCCGGTTTCGTCAACCGGTTCGTCTCAACCAGAAACAGCTTGCCTTCTCTGAGTTTAAGAAAGGGTCTCGAACCGAGCGGATTGGCGCACCGACTGAGCATAATTCTCACTCCACGGCAACGCCACGTTTCGGAACTGCTACAGTCGCAGTCACGCTTAACGTGAACAGGAACCTGATCACTTACTTCTAACCGCGTAGCCGCAGGACCATACTCTCCTATGAGCAGACAATTTGCCCGGGCCTTGGGTCGCATATAGAGGTGGCGCAGTTGACCGTAATTTGTTTGGCACTGTTCCTTCTATCGCTCGCTTCTGCATTCGTGTTGACCCGATCCGTGCGCGATTTCGCCACTGCCCGTGGCTGGGTCGCAAGCCCCACACAAGAGCGGCACCTACATTCCAGCCCTTTGCCGCGACTCGGCGGCGTGGCTATTTTTCTCTCCTTTGCGACCTGCATGGCTGTGGCAGCATTCTGGTCGGCGCGTCATCGCGGGCCGCAGTCTCCCTTCTTTTTGCGGACCATGGTCACGATTCTGGTGCCGGCGGCGCTCGTCTTTCTGCTGGGCGTTTACGACGATCTGCGCGGCGTTGGTCCTTACTTCAAATTCTCGGTGCAGGGGATCGCAGCCACCATGTTGTTCATGGGTGGATTGCAAATCGTGAACATCCCGGTGTTGTTTGGCGATCGCTCCTTGCCCTGGTATGTTGGCCTGCCTTTCACCGTGCTCTGGGTTTTGGCGATCACCAATGCGTTCAACCTGATTGATGGCCTCGACGGCCTTGCCGCGGGATCGGCCTTGTTCTCCACCTTGGTAGCCTTCGTGGTGGCTTTGCTGAACGGCCAGTCGCTGGTTACCTTTATGACCATCGCTTTGGCGGGCGCGATTCTCGGATTCCTGCGCTTTAACTTCAATCCAGCTACCATCTTCCTGGGCGACTCCGGCAGCCTGTTCATCGGCTTTGTGCTGAGTGCACTCGCGCTGGCTGGTGCGCAAAAGGCGCCGACCATCGTGGCAGTCGCGATTCCGGTCGTCTCCTTCGGATTGCCGATCCTCGAGACGGCGCTCTCCATCATGCGGCGTCTGATCAGCGGCCGCCCGGTGTTTACCGCGGACCGCGAGCACATTCACCACAAGCTGCTGCAACACGGCATGACGCATCGCCAAGTCGTGATCCTCCTGTACGGAGTCTCGGCCGTCTTCGCCTTGCTCAGTTTGTTCCTGCTGTGGCCAACCGGAAGGTCTCTGGGCCTCGTGCTTGCCGTGCTCGGCATCGGCATCTGGATCGGCGTCCAGCATCTCGGCTATCTGGAGTTTGGAGAGTTGGCCCGCGTGGCTCAGCGCACGTTCGGTCAGCCGCAGATCTTCGTAAACAATCTGGCGATTCGCCGAGCTACCGAAGAACTTAAGGTGGCACGCGACTACGAGCAGGTGCGGCGGATTCTGGTAGCCGCATTCGGCAGCAACGACTTCGATAGCTTCGAACTAAAGATTGAACCACTCCCCGGGGAACAGTTTCCCGTTGTGGCAGAGTCACGCCGCGCCGGCCTGGCCCTCCGTTGGAGCAAGGCCGGGGTCCCCAAAGTTCTCGATGGCACCGCCGTGTGGACCGTTGCGCTGGACTTGCTGAGTTCCACGAACCGGCGCCGAGGCCGCCTGATGGTGCACCGCCTCTATTCTCCGCGGAATCTGCAAATCGACATTAACCTGCTGACCGCAACGTTCCCTACTGCGCTCGCCGATGCCCTTGACCGGACCCTCGTTCACTCCGCCCAGGTCATTCCGCTGCCCGAGCAGGACACATCCTTGATCGCCGCGCAAGCCGGATAGTACTTCAGCGCCTCCCCGAACAGCTACAATCTGGTTTCACTGCAGCACTTGAGTCAGGAAGATAATCGAGGGTGCCCCATTTCCGGCGCGTTCTTTGCGCGAGAAGTGGGGGTTTTGCGCATGCACATTGTTCACGTCGTCGGAGCCAGGCCGAATTTCATTAAAGCGGCGCCCGTTCTGCGCGCGCTGGCCGCGCACGAAGGAGTCCGCCAGACCTCGTTCCGCCAAATCTTGGTCCACACCGGGCAGCACTACGATGCCGCCATGTCCGACGTCTTTTTCCAGCAACTGGAAATGCCGCTGCCCGACTTCAATCTCGGAGTCGGTTCCGGAACCCACGCGCAGCAGACCGCCGGCGTGATGCTGGCACTCGAACCAGTTCTACGCGAGCAAGAGCCTGATCTCGTCCTCGTGTATGGCGACGTCAACTCCACGGTGGCAGCCGCGCTGGTGTGCTCCAAGCTCGGTGTTCGCGTCGCCCACGTTGAGGCCGGTCTGCGCTCTCGCGACCGCAGCATGCCGGAAGAAATCAACCGCTTGCTGACCGACCAGTTGTCCGATTTGCTGTTCACGCCCTCGGTCGATGGCGACGAGAATCTTGTGCGCGAGGGCATCGATCCGGGCAAGATCCACCGCGTCGGCAACGTCATGATTGACACGCTAGTGCGCCTGCTTCCGCTCGCCGACGCGCACCTTCCGACGCGGTTGCCAACTCCCTATGCGCTCGTTACCCTTCATCGCCCGTCCAATGTGGACGACGCGCCCTGGTTGCGCGACTTACTGGCTACGCTCGCAGATCTAAGCAGCCAACTCCATGTTGTGTTCCCGGTTCATCCACGCACCCGCCAACGACTCGACGACCTCGGCCCCGCACCCGGCCTGGGAGAGCGTCTTCGGCTGCTTGCGCCTCTACCCTATCTCGAATTTCTGGCGTTGCAGCGCCGTGCGGCGATGGTGATTACTGATTCCGGCGGAATTCAGGAGGAAACAACGTTCCTGGGCGTGCCTTGCCTCACCGTGCGCGAGAACACGGAACGGCCGATCACCATCAGTCATGGAACGAATCAGCTTGTAGGAAGGGATCTTCAGCGGCTTCGCGCAGCCGCCCTCGAAGTTCTGAAAAGCGAAGCACTCAAACGCAATTCAACTCTGGTGAGCAGGACAGAAACCAGTAATCATCGCGTGCCCCTTTGGGATGGGCAAGCAGCCGAGCGCATCGCGGAAATCATCTTGCGAGGCGAGGCCTAAGACCGGATAAAAAGCGAAGCGTCGTTTAGAGCGCCGCGCTGGCGTAGGAATTGATTTCGCAGTTCAGGCAGATCTCTTCAAAAGCGGGTGCGGTCCATTCCATGGTTTCCCCCAGTCTTGGTTCCGGCCGTTCGCCGGTGATATTTCTAGCATAATCGACTCACCCATTGAAATCAACCGCAGCAAAATCTTGCAAATCTTGCTGTTAGAGTCTCGAAAAAACGATTCGTATCCGGGCGCGCTTTCAGGCGTGCCGTATCAGTTTTCCCGGCGTTCCCCGGCTTTAGCCGCTGGGCTCGGCCCCGGATGGGAAGATTGCGCCAAAAGTTTCCTCCCCCTTTTCCACACCCGGAACCTCTATCGTCACTTCTGCCTCTCCCAATGTCTATTTACCTTCGACTCCACCGTGACGGCAAGAGAGGCTCTGCACTCATGTTTGGCAAGACACTGTATGGCACAACTTTTAGGGATATTCCGTTTGTCCCATTGCAGTCAGGCACATTTTGTGTTCAGTGCGAACTGATCAGTGCAAGCAGCAAGCCGTACTGTTGCGTGCGGAAACCGTGCTCTGATCGGACTTTCGCGAGTGCTGGGCGGATCCTTGCGCCACCAGCAGACCGCTCATCTCATCACCGACTCCGAACTCGACAGCTTAGTTCGCGATCTGCTGCGGTCGGTGCCCGACCCTGCCGTGATCGACGTGGCCGATCGCTCGCGGGTTCCATCGCTCGCCATGCGCAGCCAGCTTCGCGTAGCCAACGCAGTTCATCCCGCTGCGGGCTTTCGTGCAGTAACGCTGCCTGAGGAATTCGAGATCCACCCTGCGGAACTTGAGCTGGAGCCTGCCATCAGCGCCATCACGGAGCGCGCCCAGCAGTTGACCGGCGCCACCGGAGCAGCCATCGCCCTTCGTGCCGGTGACGAGATCGTCTGCCGTGCCCGGGCCGGCCGCACCGCTCCCGACCTCGGAGTTCGCCTGCAAACCGAGGGCGGCATCTCGGCCGAAGCGGTCCGATCGGGCGAGGGTCATGCTTTGCCATGACGCCGAGCGCAACCCGCGCGTCGACCTGGCCAGTTGCCGCCGCCTGGGAGCCCGCTCCATCCTGGTCTCCCCGCTGCGCCATTACCGGCGCATTTGGGGGTTTTTGAGGTGCTTTCCTCGAACCCAGGAGCGTTCGACGAGCGCGACGTCGCCACCATGCAGCTTCTCTCCAGCATGATGGTTGCGGCGATTTCCCGCATCTCCACCCTGCAAAGGGCTCAAGCCCGCCCGGCCGCCTGACGCTTTAGGGTGGCAGAGGGGGGTGGGGGGCGATGCTCCAAATGACCACCGCCACCCCAAATGACCACCAAAACCCTCGGTTTCGCCCTGCCCCCCAGGTCCCCTGGCCAGAATTTGTCCTTCCGCAAAGCAAACCTCTCTGACGCCGGCTATCCTGGCGGAACGGCGGTTGGGCGGGCCTCGTGGGCCTACTGTGTTTTTTCTTCTTTGTCTTCCTTGCTTACTTTTCCACGAACCCGCGTTAATATGTAACTTCGAATATAGGGCCCCATTCCATGTCTGCGTCAACTTCGGTCGGGAAACCTGCTACTAACCGTCGCCGTCGCGTGCGACACAAAATCCAGACTCCCGCCTATGCGACTTTCACCGGTGAATCCAAAGGCGCCATGCTCGACTTGCACGAGATCCTGAATGTCAGCGAAGAAGGAGTCGCGATTCAGTGTCCCGCTCCGCTCGAAGTCGGCAGGCGCGTGAATCTTTGCCTCGATCTGGCTGAGTGTCCGGATCACATCTACACCTCGGGTCAAGTCATCTGGTCGAACGCTGACGGCCGCGTGGGGCTGCGCTTTGCCGAACTGCCGCCTTTCTCCGTGTTCCGCCTGCGCGAGTGGCTCTTCCTGAACGCCGTGGCCTCCGTGGCCAACGCCGATGATGCCAGCGGCGCCCCTCCGCCGCAGTTGGAACACGTTGCTCCGCGCCCCAGCTACACCGACATGCTGGCTGCCGTGACCGCCATCCAACGCGAAGTCGAGGCGCTGGGCGCGGATCTTAGTGCGGCCCTGCAATTGATTGCGACGCGCACCCAAACCCTGATTCATGCATCTGGTGCGGCCATCGCACTCGCCGATCAAGACCCGGAGTTTATGGTCTGTCGCGCCAGTGCTGGCCCGGATGCTCCACCCGACGACGCACGCTTGCAGGTTGGATCCGGATTCTCTGGCGAGTGCGTGAAGACCGGAAGATTGCTACGCTGCGATGACACCGAAAACGATTCACGCGTCGACCCCGAGAGTTGTCGTGCTCTGGGCATTCGCTCCATGATCGCGGTCCCGGTGCGTGTAGGCGGCAAGTCCGTAGGGATTCTGGAAGTGTTCTCCGCCCAGCCCAATGCTTTCAGCGAGAGCGAAAGCAGAGTGCTGCAACGCCTCGCCGAAACCGTTCTTGCCGCGCTGAATCGCGCGGCCCGAGCCGAAAATATGCCGGCGCTCGATGCGCCACCCGAGGCGGTCGACTTCGCGCCGACCCCGGGCAGTGTGCTGTTTGCTTCCGCGCCCGATCAAGACAAGAATCCGGAATCCAAAAGCAACGGCGGGATCAGCCTGCCCGGGACGCATCTGTTTTTGCTGATCTTCGCAGCAGGCGTGATCGCCATGGTTCTGGGCTATTTCTCCGCGCCATTGATTCAGAGCAAGCTGAGTGAACACGGACGTGGCCAACTGCAGACAGTGCTGGCCTCTTCTCAAGCGCCGAAGCCCGTCGATCGTTCTGCTGGCGATCCCGCCGTCGACAGCGCGATCGTCGAGACCGCAACCTTAAACCAACTGCGCCGTATGGCGCTGCAAGGCGATCCTACCGCCGAGAATGCTTTGGGACTACGCTACGCCACCGGCGACGGCGTAACGCCGAACGAACGCGAAGCGGTGCGGTGGTTCACCAAGGCTGCCGAGCAGGGGAACACTGCAGCCCAGTCCAAGCTTGGGTCCGTTTACTTTCGTGGAAGGGATATCCCACAGAACTTCAATCAAGCCTATTTCTGGATGGCTCTGGCTCGCGCCAGCGGCGACGAAAACAGCAAGGTTCTTGCGCCCCTCGTGGCCGCCCATTTGACGCGGGACCAAGTTACCGCTATCGAACTGGATGCCAGCCGATGGCTCCAGCAACATGGCGCCAGAGCGAAACCGGCGGCCGGGCGCTGATTCCGATCATGAACCACTGATCCCTATCTACTAGGCCCGGACTTCTCCCGCAGCGTTAGAATACAGCTAGAGGTCCCGTGCCTACGCTCCGTGATGTTCTCGATGAGAGAGTCTGCGAGGCAGACGCAGCTCTCTACCAGAAGCTCGAGCACAATCGCGTTCGTTGTTTCTCCTGCGGCCACTGCTGCCCGATTCCCGAAGGCCAGGCCGGCGTTTGCAAAGTCCGCTACAACCGCGCTGGAACGCTTTACGTGCCTTGGGGATATACGGCCGGAATGCAATGCGATCCCATCGAGAAAAAGCCGTTCTTTCACGCCTACCCCGGCGCGCTAGCCTACAGTTTCGGCATGCTCGGCTGCGATCTGCATTGTGGCTACTGTCAGAACTGGGTGACCTCGCAGGCACTGCGCGACCCCAACGCAATCTCGCCACCGCTCGAAGTGTCGCCGGAATACCTGGTGCGCGACGCTCTTGATCAGGGTGCGAAAGTTCTAGTCAGCACTTACAACGAACCGTTGATCACCAGCGAGTGGGCGGTCGCTGTTTTCAAAGAGGCAAAGGCCGCCGGTCTGCTTACCGGGTACGTGTCCAACGGCAATGCCACGCCCCAGGTTCTTGAGTACCTGAGGCCGTGGCTCGATTTGTACAAAGTGGATCTCAAGAGCTTCGATGATCGCCACTATCACGAACTCGGTGGACGCATCGCCCCGATTCTCGACAGCATTCGCCGTATTCACGCCATGGGGCTCTGGCTGGAGATCGTCACCCTGCTCATCCCCGGCTTCAACAACTCTGCCGACGAAATCCGCCGCCTCACCGAATTCCTGGCGGGCATTTCGCCCGACATTCCCTGGCACGTCACCGCCTTTCACAGGGACTACAAAATGCAGGACGATGGCCAGCGCGACACCAGCATGGAAGACTTGCTGTGCGCCGCCGAAATCGGCCGAGCCGCCGGGCTGCGCTACATCTACGCCGGCAATTTGCCCGGACGTGTTAAGGACTGGGAAGACACTCGCTGCCCGCAGTGCAGCGAGGTCCTCATCCACCGCTACGGATATCTGATCGAAGAGTATCGCCTCACGCCCGAAGGCCGCTGCCCTCGATGCGCCCGCCATATTCCAGGTCGCTGGGACACGCAGTTCTCCGGCCAGATTACGGCGCGTCCTTTCCTCCCGCACGAACGGTCTCGTTTGTTTACAATCACTCGTTGATTCGTGTGGCGAAGGCAACGCGTGGAAAGAACGGTTCATGTAGGGACAGCCGCCCTCGGCTGTCCGCCGGGCGAAGCCCGGCTTGGTCTTTCAAGTTCATCCCCAAGTTCATGTGGAAGAAATCCATCCTCTGTCTGGTCGGTCTCCTCTTGTTCGCATCCTGCTCTCCGCGCGATTTCCTGTCCCGGCGCCTCGCCCGTGATCTGATCTCCTCATCCGACGCCTTCCGCGATCCGCAGCATTTCGTCCTTCAAACCGGACTGGTGTCGAACGAAGTCTATCTCGCGCCTGAGTATCTCGTACTGCAGCACCACGGCTGGATCTCAGCCACCAATTCCCCCTGCAGGACCGGACTCGCTCCCCCGCCATGCTGGGACATTCTGCTGACTCCCTCCGGTGTGGATACGGTTCGCGCCCTCGTCTCCACCGACGAGGCCAGCAAGCCCTCATTCGCAATCCCGGTGGCAAGAAGAGAGTTGCTGGAGATCACCGGGGTTAGCAAACAGGGCAACGTTGCCGATGTCGATTTCACCTGGAAATGGGTTCCGCTGAACGAGATCGGCGCCGCTCTTTACTCGAGCGAAGTGCATTACAAATCCACGGCCGGATTTCGCAACTACGATGACGGCTGGCGCATTGTCGTTGCCCCGAGCGTTCCCCACGTGGCCCAAACACTCGACGACGCGCTCAAGCACGCCGAGCCAGCGCCGTGACGGCCTCCCCCCGTGCGGTGATCCCGATGTGGCTTGGCGCTGCCGTGGCGTGGCTGACTCCGCGCCGGCTTCGCGCGCAGGCCGTTATTCTTGCTCTTTGCCTGTGGGGAGTCTGCGCCGTTGACTTTGCCACGCCCGGACTGTTCGACCGCGCTGGCAACATCAAGTTTCAGGATTTCCTCCCGTTCTACGTATCAGCCCGGATGATCGCGCAGAGCCGCGCCCCGGAACTCTACGACCAGGGGGTGATCGCCACCGAGGAATTCCAGATCATCGGCCGGCAATCCGATCTGCGCCTGCCAAATCTCTACGGCCCTCAAGTCGCGCTCCTGTTCGTTCCGCTCACGCGATTCTCGTTTCCGGTCGCAGCATTGATCTGGGTGACGTTGAGCCTGCTCATTTACAGCGGCTGCATTTATGCGGTTGTGAAAACGTGTTCAAGCCTGGCTCCCTATTCCGCGATTGTCGCCATCGCCGCAGTGGCCTATCCTCCGCTGTTTCACTTCTTCGTTCGCGGCCAGGTTTCCGTTCTGGTACTGGCCTGTTTTACGGTTGCTTGGCTTGCGTTTCGCTCGGATCGGGATTGGCTCGCGGGAATTGCGTTGGGTCTGCTCATCTTCAAACCTCAATTTCTGGTTGCCGTTCCTTTGGTGTTGCTGCTGGGGCGGTCGTGGATTACATGCGCCACTCTGGTCGGCTCGGCGAGCGCTCAGCTGGTTCTGACATGGGCCCGTTTCGGTTCTCCCCTGATGCGCGTTTACTTCGACGCCCTCTCGCATATCCCACGCTGGATCGGCACCGTCGAACTCAACCTCGCCCCCATTCAGATGCATTCGCTGCGCTCGTTCTGGTCGCTGCTGATTCCGTGGCCCAATGTTGCGTTTCCGCTGTATGTTGTCAGCTCCATCGCGGTCGTCTCCATCGCAGCGGGCACATGGAGATCTTCGTCCCCACTGGCACTGCGGTTCGCCGCATTGACACTCGCGGCGGTGCTGGTTAATCCGCATCTGTTCGTGTACGACTTGCTGGTTCTTGCCTCCGTGTTGCCACTGCTTGTGGACTGGACCTTGAGCAACCCGCGGCGCCCTCTCTCCGCCCCGCTTTTCTTGCTTGTGTATCTCGCATATGTTCTGCCGTTGCCCGGCCCTCTCTCGCTCTGGACCCATGTCCAGCTCTCGGTCCCGGTCATTGCCGCGTTGCTGTGGACCTTATGGCGCCAATCCGCAGAAGTGAGCACGCCCAACGGCGCCCCCTTACTTGCCTCACCCGATTCCCGCGTTGTAAAAACCTTGTTCCCCAGAGGCCCAATGCGAATCTGTAAAACGGTTTTTGTAGTGGTCATGACTTTGAGCTGCGCGCTTGTCGTTCTGGCCCAAACCGAAACGAAAGCCAGGCCGAAGTTGACCCTCGACGAGTTCTTCAACTCCGTAAGCTTTCCCGCGCTGGAGATTTCGCCCGACGGCAATTCCGTGGTGATCGTCACCGAGCGCGCCGACTGGGATCAGAAGTTCTTTCGCAAGGACTTGTGGCTCTACCGCGACGATGCGAAGGGCGGCGTGCTGATCCAGTTGACGCAATCCGGGCACGACTCCGGCCCGAAGTGGTCGCCCGACGGCCGTTGGATCGCCTTTCTCTCGGAGCGCAAGAACTCCGCCGAAAAAGGCGGCGATAGCGACTCCGACTCTGATTCGAAAGACGACGAGGCAAGCCAGCTCTACCTCATCTCGCCCAACGGCGGCGAGGCTTTTGCCGTGACCGAAGGCGAAGAAGGAGTCCACGCATTCTCTTGGTCGGCAGACTCGCAGACTATTTACTTCGCCACGCGCCAGCCCTGGAGCAAACAACAGAAAGACGATTACAAAGAAGAATGGAAAGACGTGGTGCAGTACCGCACCGCGGAACGCGGCGACGCAATGTTCGCACTCGACCTCGGCTCCGCACTCGCCCGCCACGAGGCCACGGCCGCCAAAGTGACGCCAGATTCCGAGAAAGAAAAGAAGAACAAAGAGGACGTTACTCCTGGTGCTCAGGCCATCGCGACCACATCCCTGCGCGTCGACGCCCTGCTCCTGTCGCCCACTGGCAACAAACTCGCCTTCTTGACCAACGCCATCAACCAACGCCAGGAAAAGGTCGAAGATGTCGAACTCTATACTATTGATCTGCCGAGTGTGGCGCGGGCACTCCTGCCCGCGACTGCCAGCAGCGACGCGAAAGCTGGGCCGACGCTCACCCTACCCCGCCGCATCACCCACAACCAAGCGGTCGAAATTCATTCCCAGTGGGCCAACGACGGCCGCCACATCTTCTTCAGCGTCGAAATCGGCGACGTCTCCGGCCCCTACCGCGATCTGCAGCCGCATCTCTACTGGGTTGACACAGAAAAGCCCGACACCGACTCCGTCGAGCAATGGAGCAAGGATTTCATCGGTCCGGTCGAGCACTACGCCGTCGCCGGCGACTCTGTGCTTACCGCCGCCCGCGCCGGCACTGACGTTCAGATGTACTCGGTGAACAAACCATCCGAGTCGCTGCACCGCCTCAGCGGATGGCCGGGGACTTACAGCGACCTTTCTGTCTCCGCACACTCGCCGCGCGTTGCCTTCGTTTATTCTTCTCTGGGCAAGCCCGAAGAAGTCTATCTCGCCGACGGCTCCGGCAAACTCGATGACGCCCGCGCCATCACTTCCTTCAACAAACTGTTTACTGAGCGCGATCTTCCGCAAGGGAAGCCCTACCGGTGGAAGACTGATGACGGCACCACCGTCGAAGGCATGCTGATCTATCCTCCCGGCAAATTCGAAGCCAAGCACTTGCCCATGCTCACCTTCATCCACGGCGGCCCCGCCGACGCCGACGGCAATCACTTCGAGGCCGACTGGTACCAGTGGGCCGCGCTCGCCGCCACCAACGGATGGCTCGTCTTCGAGCCCAACTACCGCGGTTCCAGTGGATACGGAGACAAGTTTCTCATGCAGATCGTTCCCCAGATCGTGTCGCGTCCGGGCAAAGACATCCTCGAAGGCGTCGACGCGCTGGTGAAAGACGGCATCGCCGATCCCGATTACCTCACCATCGGCGGCTACAGCTACGGCGGATACTTGACCAACTGGCTCATCACCCAGACCACGCGCTTCAAAGCCGCAGTCACGGGCGCAGGCTCGGTGGAGCACGTCGGGAACTGGGGCAACGACGACACGACGTATGACGACGCCTACTTCCTCGGCGGACGTCCGTGGGAAGCGGCGCAGCGCTATCACGACGAGGCCGCTATCTTCCAGATCGACAAGATCCGCACCCCCACACACATGGTCGCCGGCGCCGACGACATCCGCGTCGCCGTGCTCGAAGATTACTTGCTGGAGCACGCGCTCTACTCGCTCGGCATTGCGAACAAGCTGCTGATCTTCCCCGGCGAAGGACACTCGCTGGCCAAGAATCCCTGGCACGGAAAAATCAAAGTCCGCGAAGAACTGAAGTGGCTCGAAAAGTACGGGGGCGTGCCAGCAGGGAACTGACTTCGATCTTTTCGATCCCGAGGGTGCCCCATCCTAGTCGCGTTCTGTGCGACTAGGGTGGGGATTGTGACCTGATATATATCTCTACAGTTTTTTCCTCGTCTTCCCCTAAAATCCTAATTTCTAAGGACTTGTGGCCGTGAGATATGGCGAGAACTGGACAAAATCTTGAGCTCCGCATGTACTACTTCGCGGCGCTCGCGACTTTCACATTTTTTGAGCTGGCCGCGTAGCGCGCGATGCCTTTGTACAGTGCTTCGGCGATCTGTTCGCGGTAGCCGTCGCTGCGCAGTTTCTGTTCGTCTGCTGGACTGCTGACGAAGGAAACTTCCGCCAGGATTCCGGGCATGGCGCTTTCGGTCAGCACTACGAATCCGGCTTCCTTGATGCCGCGGTCGCGCAGGCCGGGGTTCTGCACAGCCAGCGTTCCGTACAAAGCTCGCTGCACGCTGGCTGCGAGGTGCCGCGATTGTTCGACGCGTTCGCGCAGGTCGGCGGGCGAGAGCGCGGACATCACGCCGGACTTACTGTTGGAAGCCGCGTTTCCGTGGCTGTCTACATCCTTGGCTCCAGCCTCTTTGGAGCCGGGAGCGGAAAACTTGTTGGTGTAGTACGTCTCCACGCCGCGCGCCGAAGGCAGGTCGCTGTAGTTGGCGTGAACCGAGACGAAAAGGTCAGCCTGCGCGTGGTTGGCAATCTCGGCGCGCTGGTCGAGCGGAAGGTAGTTGTCGTCCTGGCGGGTGTAGATGATTTCCATGCCCAGGCGGGTCTCGAGCAGTTTGCCCAGGCGCTCGGCGATTTCCAGCACAAGATCTTTTTCGAGCAGGCCGCGGCGGCCCACGGTGCCGAGGTCCCAGCCGCCATGGCCGGCATCGACCACGATGCGCATTTTGGGCACATGGGCGCGCAGTTGCAGATCCTCTTTCGTCGGCGGTGGAATGACGATCGCGAGGCGGCTCTTCTCCGCTTCGGCGTTGGGGAACAGATTCACCGCACCCTTAGGATTCGAACCAATCTTTCGTACTTCCACGACCAAGCGATAGGGATTCGGCTCCAGGCTGACGGAAAAATTCGAGTCGCCGCGCGTTTCCAGCACGACGCGGGTCATGCCGGCCACCGGTTGCGCCGCGCGGACGCGGTTCAGCAAGGCATCGCCGATTTCGATCGACCGCGCAGTGAGTTCGGGCGGTAGCTGCGTGTCGTGGAGGTCGAAATAGATGCGGTCCGGTCCGGCAAGGCGGTGTGCCTCGTATTGCACTTGATCTTCGAGGTCGAGAACGACCGTACTCGTGTCGGCCGAGGACCAGTGACGGACTCCAGTGATGTGTGGAAACTTTGCCAGATCCTGGGGAGCAGCCGGCGCATTGAGCTGTTCATCGGCCCCCACAGTCGCATCCGGAGCGGAATTCCCATCGGTCGAGGGACTCGCGGAGGCATTTGATGAGGCCGTACCGAGCCCGCCGCCTGCGGTGTTTGAGACGGACGGTTCGGTCACCATTTGTTCGCCGAGTTGCGCTGCTCTCCACTTCCACCAGAAGCCGGCCGCAAACGCGGCCACGATGAGAAAGCAGATCAGCAGAATCAAGGCACGGGGCTTGCGCGGCGCTTCTTCGAGTTCTCGTCCGAGGCTGAGAACGCGCGCCGTCCCGGTCTCGGCTGAGATGGGTGGTTCGAACTCAGGCGGCTCAAACTTAGGCGATTCGAACTTGAGGAGGCTCGCCGCCTTCTGCGCAGGCGCAACCGGTGCCGGAGCAGGCACTGGGAGGGCTCGAATTGGGGCGGGAGCGAATGTGGTGGTCGCGGCGGGGATGGGCGCCTGAAACGTTTTCGGCTCAACCAGTTTCGACTCGGCTGGTTTCGGCTCAACCGTCTTTGGTTCAGCCGTTTTTGATTCAACGACTGGAGCGGGCGGCTCCGATGGTACCGGTGGCCGAGCGACAGCCGTCCGGGCAGGAGGAGCAACAACCGGCGGGGCTGGCGGAGCGACAACTGGTGTCACGATCGCCGGCGACTCTGCTGCCGTGGGCGGAGGCACCTTCAGCTTGGTTTCGGCTGCCTCGGCCGCTTCTGCGAAACGATCTTCATCCTCCGGCTTGAGCGCGCTTACGACCAGTTCGGCGAGCAGGCTTAGGTTGCGGACGTCGCTTTCGTTGAAACCGAAAGGCCAGGAGGAAAACGCCTCGAGCAGTCCAATGACGCGGCGGCGCCCACACAGCGGGACGGCGACCATCGACCTCGCGCCCAGGCGCCGGCAGGCCTGTACGTTGACCCGCGGGTCCGTTTCGGTGTCGTCGCAGTTCACCGCTTGCGCCATGCGGAAGGAGGCTCCGGAGAACGCCGAATCGCGGTCGATGCGCGCGCCCACGTCGGGCCGGACCGTGCCTGCCGAGGCGCGCAACACAATCTCGTTGTCTTGTGCCAGGGCAATGGCCAAGCCATCGGCACCGGTGATCGCGACCGCGCGCTCGGCGACGAGTTGCAGCACCTCGTCGAGAACGAACAGTTCACTCTCTTCGAACTCGGCCAGCGGAGCACCGGCGTCGAAACTACGGTGGCGTGCGGCCAGCGCTTTTCTGCGGCGCACTTGCTCGTGCAGCGCGGAGAAAGCCAGCAAAGCCTGCAGCGCGTCGCGTTGAGACGGCTTCTCGATGGCGTCATCTTGCCAAGAATAATCTTGTGGCGAATCGCCATTGCCGGAGTGGTTTCCAACCACTTGGCCGGAGAGGACGCTGGAAGCGGGATTCTCCCCGCGCGGCCACGAGGGCACGCTGGCTGCGGTGACGGGCGTCGATATGTCCGCGCCCGGCTTGGTGGGTATGGTTGCCATTAAAGACAGTTCACAAAGTAAGTTATCGGTCTTTGGCCCCAGTTGCAATTACCTGGCATGACCGTTTGGGCATGTACCTTGGAGCCTACGCCTAGCCTCTGTTTCGCCCCCTTCGGCTGCGCTCAGGGCAGACTCTGCGGGGCTTGCCGTTTTCACTTGTCTAACCCGCGGCTTGCGCCCCTTCGGCAAGCTCAGGGCAAGCTGCGGGCAGCATTCTATCGCCGCTTTGCGGCTGGGATCGCTTCCTATATACATTCTTTCGCGTTTCGCGGCTGAGATTGTTGCCCGTGGTCAACTTCTGCTCCCATCCCCTGGCCCCGATACAAGACGCCGAAGCTACCCAATGTGCGAGAGTTTACGCCATTTTTCGGTCGGAGGAGGCCCCCCTGCCGGTTTATCGGGCGGTACCAATCGAGTTACTAAGCCATGGCCCGTCCGGGCCATAGAATTCTGACAATAATTTCTGGCTAAAACAAACCACCCCTGCGACTTTCCCCGGAGGTAGGTGCATGCAAGCAGGACCGTCTCCCCCGCCTTTGGGGCGAACCCGGCATAGGCACGAACTGCGCATCTTGAGCTACGTCACACTGGACCAGGCGAACGGCGGGATCATTCGCAATCTTACGCACGGCGGCATCGGGGTGCAGGCGGTGGCGGCGATTCGTCCGCGGCAGCAAGTGCGAGTGCGCTTCGAACTGCGCTATCCCCGGTTGCGCGTGGAGACCCGGGGTGAGGTGGTTTGGTCCACCTTCTCGGGACAATGCGGCATCCGTTTCCTCGACCTGTCTCCGCGCGTGGCCCGGCAGATTGATGAGTGGATTTTCGGGGACCTGCTTTCCGGGCTTGCGGTTCCCTGGCAGGGGGCCCAGGCCGGGCTGGGCGCGGCGGCATCTGCGTCGGCAGCCGTCGCAAGACCTTCCACGGCTGCGGACCGCTCCTCGGGAACGGCTACCGGGGTTGTAGAAGCGGAAGAAGAAGCAGGGCTCATCGTCTCTCCAGCACCCGTGAACGTGATTGAGTTGCCGGTGCAGGAATCGACCGCGGTGCCGGATGCCATTTCGGCCACGGCTCGACCGATGCCGGAGCCCGCACTGGATTGGCTGTCGCAACCGCTTTCCAGTCGCGGCCTGGCTTGGACGGTCAACACACTGATTGTGATCGCAGCCTTGCTGCTGTTCGGGTTGGTGTTTCTCTCGGTCACACGAGAGGCGCCCAAATGGCCGTTCACGATGACGACGGGCGCGGCCATCGTGCTGGGCGGCCTGTATTGGGCGTTCTTCAAGACGTTCGGAGGGTCAAGCTTCGGTACACGGTTGGCGCGTCTGGCGGCTGCGGACGCGGAGGCTGACCGCGACGACGACGCACGTTTCCGTTGAGCGGGCGGCAGAGCATAGCCAGCTACGTCTCTACGATTTCAGTTGGCGAAGTATTGCTGAGCTAGCCAGAGTTGCAGGGTGCGTTGCTGGCGCGGCGCTATCTTTACGAAGCGGATGCCCAGGTTACCGCGCTTGTCCTGCCACGCAATCTCGGCTTGTGCTCTTAAGCCTGATCTGGCGCCGGGAAGCTCGAACGAGACTTGCAGTGGTTTATCGGCTTCGACCGCGGTTGCGGTATGAATCTGCATTCCGCCCTGACTCACGTTGACCAGATGGCCTTCCGCTTGTTTGCGGCCGCGGTAGTTTAACGACACGGGCACTTCCAGGCCGGCGCGATGGTAGCGCAGGCGTCCGTCGAGGATCATGCTGCGCGCGGCCGAGAGCGTGCGCACGGCTTGCTCCACGGAGATTGGCTTCTCGAAAGCAAACAAGGCGCCAGTATCTTCCAGAGTGCGGTTGCAATGCGGACCGCCCATGATGACGAGAGGCACGGTGTTGGAGCGCTTTTCCTCGCGCTGCAACTGATGCAGGAACTGCGAACTTCCGTTCAGATCGCAATCGACGATGAGGGCATCGATTTTTGACTTGGTGATGCGGGTTAGGGCGCGCTGCGGTTCCTGTTCAACCGCAACATCCATGTGAAGGCTGCCGAGGATACATTCCAGAACACTGACTTCCTGCCAGTCGCGCGAAACCACCATCGAGGAAAGAGGCATGCCTTCACTGTAGCGACCGGCGTAATGGGGACGTAGATAACCAACGTAATGAAGGGGCTTGCGGCTTCGGAAGTCCGTGACGCCCAGGCGAGAGATAAATCGCTCAACCCGGGGTTCTGAGTGAAACGCCTGGTTAAAACACTGGTCGCTCAACAGGATTAAAATGGGTGCGGACGAACGGAGGCTAGCACGAATGAACCGCGTGGTCGTGCATTGCATGGCAGTCTTCGGTCTGTTCGGTGCATGTACCGCTCAGCAACTTCATCCATGTTAGTGGTACCTCCGATGTTGGCCACGTTGAAGCCATCACCGTTCAGCGATTCACCGTGATGGAAAAGAGCGGAAACGTAGGAGCTACGGTCTTCATTCCTGATGGAAACGAACTGCTGCCTAGTATCGTTTTCTCGCACTCGGCCACGGCCCCGACAACGATGGCGACTTACTGCGTTTTGCATGGGCATTGGCTCGGGCCGGAGCAGCTTCAATCGTCCTTGACGGAGTGATTAATTGGCAATCAGGCCCGAACGATGATTCCATTCGTCCGCCCGAATTTCAGTTTTGTGCGGGCCAGTGGCTACTTCAGAACCTGAGTCTTGATCTAACACGGACAGCGGACGCCGGTAATCAAAAATTGGGCTGGGTCGATAACGACGTAAGTCGGTGCGGAGTGGAGCGATCTGTAAAAGCGCGGTGTTGGCCCGGTGGCGTGTGGTTGGACTTCGGACAAACAGGGGAAGCAGCACGCAACACGGACGAGATGTTGACTCTCAAGGGCCAAATGGCGATGGCTTATGGCGTACAGAAGCACCTTAAGCTGAAAGAGGTCAAGCCAGAGTGGCTCACTGACGCGGCTCAACCACTCCCATGGTAGCCCAGCTGGCGTAATACCTCTTTCATAATGCATTGAGGTAAATGGCAATAAAAGCCTCAGGATCGGCAATCAGACATTGGTCAGCAATTTCGCAGCAGACGAGGAATGCAAATTGTCTTTGGCTTGGGCGTTTGGGAACGCCGCCCTGGAACAGAAACTCTCCTAGTGGAGAATAAACACAGAATGACCCACATGGGCCATTCTCACACCCTAGCAATCTCCAGCAAAATGCTCTGTATGAAGAACCTCTTCCCAGGGGCCTGTGATGAACCAATCGAACGCTGGTAACTTGCTTGCGGCTGGCCAACCTCTGAATGCTGTAGCACTGCAGCACGCTGTGTTGTGCGCTGAATGCGACGTTGTCAGCGACAGCCCGCATGACATCTGCATGGTTTGCGGCAGCCGTTCACTGGTCAATATTTGCCGGATTCTGGGCGGCAAGATGCCGAAGAATCGCGCAGAGCTATTGAAGCCGGAACCTATGAAAATCAACCGGGAAATTGTGCTGCATTTTCCGAGACCTCATCGAGTCCGTCGCCGGTTGTCCGTTTGAAAATTCGCGACTGACTGGGCAATTCGCGGACCTCGTGCCCGGGCAGTCTCTTGTGGTGAGGATCAGTCCTTCCAACCACAATCAGGGTCCAGTGAACGCTGGCCGCCTAAGGTTTGCGACTCGACGACTGAGTTCTTGCACTCACCGGCACGCAAATCCGGCGCTCGGATTCACCTCCCGCGATACCAGTCCACGGTGCGGCGCAGGCCCTCTTCGAACTCCACCGTGACTCGATACCCGAACTCGGCTTCTGCTTTCGAAATATCCGCCAGCGAGTGTTTGATGTCGCCGCTGCGTTCCGGACCGTAAACGGGCTGTCCAGAAAATCCGGTCAGCCCCTGTAGCGCTTTGAAGGTTTCATTGAGTGTGATTCTGTCTCCGGTTGCGATGTTGAACATTCGTCCCGCAACTTGGTCCGCGAGGGCCGTGCAGGCCAGCAGGTTGGCGTGCACCACATTGTCGATATAGGTGAAGTCGCGGCTCTGTTCGCCGTCGCCGAAGATGGTGGGCTGCTCGGCGCGCAGCATCAAGGTGATGAACTTGGCCAGCACTCCGGAGTAGGGAGAGGATGGGTCCTGCCGCGGTCCGAACACGTTGAAATAGCGCAGGCACACGGTTTCGAGGCCATAGCAGCGATAGAACGAAACCATGTAATGTTCGCCGGCGAGTTTTGCCACCGCATAGGGAGAGATCGGGTCCGGCTTCATTTCTTCGTGTTTGGGCAGGGTTGGTGTGTCGCCATAGGCCGACGACGAAGCGGCATAGACGACGCGCTTCACCTTGGCATCGCGCGCCGCGACCAGCAGGTTGACGGTGCCGTCAATGTTGGCCCGGTTGCTGCCGAGAGGGTCCAGAACGGATTTGGGCACGGAGGGAATCGCCGCCTGATGTAAGACGAAGTCTGCGCTGGCGCAGGCCTTATGCATGGCGTCGGCGTCGAGAAGGTCGGCCTCGCGAAAGTCGATGCGATCCAGAATTTCTGCGATGTTTTCCCGCTTGCCGGTGGAGAAGTTGTCTACGCCCCGAACTTGCTCGCCGCGGTCGAGCAGAGCGCGGGCGAGTGACGATCCAATGAAGCCTCCAATCCCAGTGATGAGGTAGAGAGACATGACGATCCATCATAGCGAACGGCGATGAATTCGTCTGAGAGATCGAGTCCTTCGTGCGCAAGACTGTTACCCTCTCGAGGCCGCGAAGAGCCCGCGATGGGCGCAAGGAAAACCGGTCCGGCTAGCGCTCGGCAAGACGTAGCAAGCTACGTCGGTTTCGGCCGAGTGCTCTGACTCCGGCGGAGGATTCTTAGGAAATCGTCGCAAGCATCAACATCTCGCGATTTTCAAAGAATTCAACGAGCGCCTGGATCGCGGCCGTGGGGTCGGAGATCAGAGCTACCGCCTCCAGCGGTCCAGTGGTAGGGAGTAACGAAGCGATGCCCGGTCCCATGATCACCGAGGGCCGCAAGATGGTGGAGAGCATGTCTCGCAGGCGTGCCTCATTTTCGTCGGTCATGTTTACAAAGGCGATCCCCATACCAAGGTAGGGATAGCTCACGCGCACGTTGCCGGTGACCTCGACTTTGACGCCATTGGCTTCCAGTTTGAGCTGCAAGACGGGTTCCCACGGGATAGGTGGCCTGGGCCTCAACCTAGCGGCCGTGAAGGCTGATATCGGTAAAGCTCGCCCAGGTGTGGACTTCGCAGTCAGTTCGCGCATCTGGGCGCTGCCTTCGCACTTGTAACGAGGGCTGCGGCGCTTTTCCGCTCCGTGATAGGAGGGTTGTGCCGGTGCGCTTTGGTAGTTGCCTGTGCCGCCCGGCTGTGTTTCCGGACTGCTTTCGCGGGCCGGCGCGGCTGCGCTAGCTGCGTCTGAGCCATTGCGCTTCAGAGCCATCAGATACGAAATGCCGTGGTTGGGTTCCTGTGCCATAGGTCCTTGACGCGGAATACGGTATCCGCCATCACCGAAGGTCAGTTCCTGACGCTGCCGCGTGGACGGACAAGCCTTGCCGGAACTCAGTGGCTCATATCGGAGCAAACTGGGCGGAAGATTAGCCGGGTAGAGGAATCCAGGTTCGCGGTTTCTAATCGAGCGCGGTCCCGAGTGTGGCCTCGCTTGTGGTCGCAGCTTGCGCGGCCTGCCGGATTCGCTTCCACAGTTCGTCGCGTCCGGCGCCGGTCTTGGCGGAATAGGGAAGGAGACGGGCTGCGAGATGCTCGTCGGTCAACGTGCGCAGCGCCTGGTGCAATTGATTATTCGAAAGCCGGTCGCTCTTGGTCGCCACCAGCAGGAATTCGCGGCCCATGGAATTGAGAAAACTCACGAGTTGCCGGTCGCTCTGCTGCGGCGGAACGCTGGCGTCGACCAATGCCACGCAGAGGGCCAGCGTGGGACGATCGGTGAGATAGGGCTCGATAAACTTCGGCCATTCCTGCGAAATCTCGCGCGAGATCTTGGCGTACCCGTAGCCGGGCAGGTCGGCAAAAATGAGCTCCGGCTGTGGTTTGCCGGGCCAGCGAATCTCAAAGAAGTTGATGCTGCGAGTACGGCCGGGAGTTGAACTGGTGCGCGCCAGCTTGGTCCCAACCAGAGAGTTGATCACGCTCGACTTGCCGACATTGGATCGGCCAAGGAAGGCTACCTCCGGCAGGCTGGGAGCAGGGAAGTGGGCGGCATCGGTAGCCGCCGCGAGAAACCGCGCTAGAACCCTCATGCTCAAGTTTGCAATGGAGAACGAAAGATTGGCAAGGGCGGGAGAGCGATTTAATTTTGCCCGCGATTCTTCCTGCGACGTATGACGGTCTGCCCGACGCCCCCAATCACGAAGCCAGTCCCGAGGACCAGCCACAGGAATGCCCAGATGCCTGCAGACCCAACTGCAAAGTCGTGCCCAAAACCGAAAGCAACGATCGCCCCTGCTGCAATCAGCGGGACGACGACGAGGATGATTCCGAGACCGGCGCGGATCATTCCGGAGTCACGAAGCCGGGGTTGCCTGGCAGACACAGTTGCTGGTCCGTGTCTTTCTGGTCCCCGCCCTTAGCTCAATCCCAAGGGGCGCTTGTTCTCGATGTCTTCTTCCCGCACGGGGCGGAATTTGTGCCAGAGATAGAGGGCTCCGGCCACGACGAGTCCAAAGCCGACGCTGATGGCAAAGAACAGGCGGTAGGCCGGCAGCCAGACCAGGGTGACTGCCACGATCAGCGCCGCGGTCAATAGCGCTGCCGATCCTCGAACTGGAATCTTCATGAGGTGGGCCTCCTACTGGCGGACGGGGCGCGGCGTGCCTCGACGATCCGCACGAAAATGATCCAGACGAAAATGATCCCGCGCGAACCCTATCAGTTTGCAACTGTCGGCTGGGCCGGCGCAAGCCGCAAGCCCGAATTCGGGTCGTCGAAGCCTTGAGCGGGCGGGCGAACCCAGGTAACCCGGCCCAGTTCCCGGAGATGAGGTGGCAATTCAACCCGGAGGGCCGCGCGCCGATGGAGTGAATGACGAACGGTTGGGCGCTTACGACCGGCAGAGACGGAGTGGAGAAAGTTATGGAGAATCCGAAGACCACACTTGCCATGCACACCTTGTTGCTCTGCTCCGACGTTCCGTTTCTGCGGACAAACCGTGGCGTTCTGAGTCCAGTTTCAGGTGACGCCGAAGGTCGTGGGCAGCTGCGACGAAGCCCTGAGGTTGATCGAGGAGCACGAGTTTGACCTGATCGTGGTGGATTGGCGGGAGGTCCTCAACCTGGGCGAGTTTCTTGGCTCGGTGCGACGGTCGAAACTGAACCAGGAGTGTGTTCTGGTGGCGATCGTGCGCGATCTGCCCGATCTGCGGCAGGCGTTTGCCGCGGGAGTTAAGTTTCTGATTCATAAGCCACCGTCAACGATCCAGATCGAACGCTGCCTCCGCGCAGCCTACTCCGCCACCGTGGCCCGGCGACGCAGGCACCACCGCGAGTCCGTGAACTTTGCTGCGTTCGTCGGTGCTCGGAACCGGCCTTGTTCGGAGGTGACGGTGGTGAACTTGAGCGGGGCCGGCGTCGGGATCAAGCTGCAGCGTGTTGATGGCGGCGCGCGCGCTTTTCTGACCGCGGGAGAAGAACTGGATCTGCACTTTGCTCTGCCGGAGAGTGGGGCTACGCTATGCGTTTCAGGCACCGTGGCCTGGATAACCGCCGATCACGCCGGGATCCATTTCACTTCTGTGCCTGACGGGGGATCGCGTGCTGCCGGAATCGTGGCTTACCGATCGCGTCGAGCGTTTCGCTGGCGGAGTTGTGCGAACCTTTGCAGCGCACCTGTGCCTGATACTGACGACGCCCCTGCGCCTGTCTCGTAGAGACGTTGTTGGCAACGGCTTGTCCTCACCACTGCTTGGATAGCCGCGCTATAAGTCGCCCGCGTAAGTGACTATCGGAAAGGAGCAGCCAGTCAGCTATTCCCTAATACTTCTGTATTCCCTCATACTTATAAAAGAGTAAACTTTGTTCCAATCACTGCTTGGGATATCCATGCTCGGGGCAGGCAGCCGATTTTATATGCGGCTCGCTAAAGGAGGGGCAGTTTGGGCGCCATCTTCATTAGCTATCGTAGAAATGACTCGCAGGGTGAGGCGGGAAGACTGTTCGACGATCTGGTCCAGCGCTTTGGCGAAGACATGGTCTTCATGGATGTTGCCGGCATCGAAGCGGGACGCGACTTTCGCAAAGCAATTGAAGAGAGCGTATCGAAGTGCGGCGTGCTGTTGGTGGTGATGGGCCCGCAATGGCTCGACGCGAGAGACGAAAACGGAGCCCGCCGTCTGGACGATCCCGGGGACTTCGTTCGCATCGAAACTGCGTCGGCACTGAGGCGCGACATTCCAGTCATTCCAGTGCTGGTGCACGGCGCCGAGATGCCTCGCGCCGAGCAACTGCCAGAAAACCTCACCGACCTGGCGTATCGCAACTGCATTGAACTGACTCATGCCCGATGGAAGTCGGATACCCAGCTGTTGATTGAGGCATTGCGGCGTCTGATTGGAGACAAGGTTCGAGTCGAGAAAGGGCCCGGGCCCGCTCCAGCAAAGGTCCTGACCGCACCCGTCACTGCGCAACCGAGAGCAGTTGAAGCCTCGAGGCCATGCGGAGACTCGCGAATCGATCCCGCGACTTTGCAGCGTGTTAGCCGGGACCTTGCGCTGTATGTTGGTCCGATTGCCGATATTTTTGTGAATCGCGCTGCCTCCGGCTGTACTTCGACCAAAGATCTTTATCGTAAGGTCGCGGAAGAGATCAACTCACCAGCGGAACGCGAGAAATTCCTCTCACTGTATGCGTCGAACCGGCCGATTCCCGTATCCGATTCAGGCTCAAGACCAGCTCAGCCCAGGAGCGCAGTAGGAATGGTCGGAGAGCAGGCGGTCGCCGCAGCGAAAGAAGTGCGGTCAAGGACTGCCCCAACGGCAATGGCGATGCCGAAGATGTCGCCGCCGCCGGCCACAAGGGCGATGCTAACCACAACGGCGAACCCGACGACAACCGCGAAAACCAGATCAAGCCAGCGAAAGTATTTGCTTCTCGTGGGTGGAGCAGTCATCGTGCTGTTGCTGGCGATCGTTGTCGTTGTTGGTGAGCGGCTGGCAACATCAGAAGGGCGTTCGTCCCGGAAGACACCGACTTCGGCCCAGCAGAGGCAGACTGCGGAACCCGCCCTGGTCAATAGCGGCGGCCCTCCTGCTGCAGCCGAACCGGATGCCAAGATCTCCAGATCGACTTCAACGCCTGCGAAAAATGAAAGCCAAGTACAACCTCTCCAGCGCATTCGCCTGTCGCCAGACGATGCCGCTGGTCTTCTCGTAGAGAAAGTCGTGCCCGACTATCCACCTCTGGCGCGGCAAGCTCACGTGAAGGGATCGGTAGTTCTCGATGCCGACATCTCGAAAGACGGTGCCATCGAGAAACTAAAATTGGTGATTGGACACCCGCTCCTGGTTCCCGCGGCTATCGACGCCGTCAAGCACTGGCGCTACAAGCCGTATGTGATGAACGGCCAAGCCGTGCCGGTAAACACGCAAATTACCGTCAACTTTTCTCTTACGGGTGGATAACTCCGTTTTGCGTCCACTGCGCGCGCCGATCGATGTTCGACCGGAACCGTTGTTGGTGCGAAAGAAAGTTAGTATCTGGGAGCGCACGAAACGGGTTAGAATCGCCGCCATGGGCACTCAGGCCACGCAAGCACCTGGACCTGATCCGACGATGGAGCGGCTCGAAGATCAGATCGCATGGTATGACCGAAAGAGCATATCCAACCAGAGATACTATAAACGGATCAAGGTAGTCGAGATTTCGGCTGCAGCACTGATACCGCTTCTTTCGGCGTTCAAATTTGACCGTGTGCTTTGGGTGACCGGAGGACTCGGCGCCCTGATTACTGTGCTGGAGGGGATGTTGCACCTCAACCAGTACCAGCAGAATTGGATTGCCTATCGATCCACTTGTGAATCGCTTAAGCACGAGAAGTATGTCTACCTGGGCAAGGCCGCTCCCTACTCCGGAGCGGCCGACCCGCATGCGCTGCTGGCGGAAAGGATTGAGTCTCTGGTCTCGCAGGAACACGCGAAATGGGCGTCGGTGCAACAGAACCCTAAGAGCCCGACATCGTAATCACACCTACGAACAACATTGAGTCGGCAGATCCTAGGTCCTAGCCCCGAAAGTTCGTGTTTCCCGCTCGCATCATTCGTTAAGGCGATCCCCGTGGCTTCGGGGCTGGGAGATTACTAGAAATCGCACTGGACCCGACGACGGATTGCGAATCTGGTGACGCTGTCCCGCGAGCACGCGGATGCCAGTTCTTGCCGACAGCAACGTGGTCTCGTCCTCGACCTCCATCAGGACCTCGCCGCTCAGGATGTAGAAGAACTGCTGCGCCTTCTGGTGATGGTGACGAATCTCGGCAGCGCCTGGCGGCATGAGTTCCTCGATTACGGTGAGCTGGTCATCGCTGACCAGATACCAGGCATCGCAATTGTCTCACCAGCGATAGTGCTCGGCGTTGCCACGGTTCACCGGGCCGGGCTGAGCGGGTGCGGGTGGGACATCGTTCGCCATGCTTTTCGTCTCCTCACGACCAGTGTAACCTTGTGGCCATGACGACGCCCGCTCGGTCTCCGCAGACCATTGATCCCAACCGAGATTTGTTGCGCCACACGCTGGCCACGCTCGCTTATCGTGGCGGGAAGGCCGTCCGCGACGCGCCCGCCGGCTTCTCCGATTTTCACGGCGGTGAAGGATTGCGCACGTCGGGACCGATCCTGGCTCACATCGGAGATCTGTTCGACTGGGCGTTGTCGATCGCCATGGGCCGGCAGAAGTGGCAGAACTCGACACCTCCACCGTGGGAACAGGAAGTCACCCGCTTCTTCAGGCTGATAGCTTCCCGCCTTCGACTTCAACATTCAGGTCTCTACTCTCTCAGTCCTGCCTGGCAAGTGTCGTCCTGTTTCAATTCGGGACATGGGATTGAAATCACACCTCAATGTGATCGAGGCCCTAACGTTCCCGAATCGGCACCTCGGCCCTGTAAATGGCTTGCCAGCGGCCTTGTTTGAATATGTAGACCGAACTGCCATTCATGTGAAGCGGAACTTTTTGTCCGCCGCAAGTCGCAAACTGCTCGGCTTTGTAGGTGAGAAGGTAGACGCCGCTCGCCACTGACAGCATGCCGAAGTCCGACAAGGTGTATCCCTGCACGGTGCAGGTTTTGGCCGAGTTCTGCTGCTCCTCGAGCTGCTGTTCGCGCGAAAACGTGCCGTACTCACCCCAGAAAACTCCATTCTCCGGAATGTGATTGCGGAAATACGCCACGTCTTTCGCTTTCCAGGCCTCAAAGAAGCCGTATTCGGTATGAACCAGTTCCTGCTCCACCGCAGCCCGATTCTGCGGCGACTGGGCGCGGGTTGGCAGGATCAAAACGAGGAGTGTACAGAGGACAAGGATGCGAGCGCCGACAAAAGCAGTTTTGCAGATATTCATGCCGTCTCGATCTGGCAGGTGAATGCCCGTAGCGACCTGCCTAGAATACGACAGGGCCGCCTTGGTCGAGAGGGCGGACCCGAGCGGCGGAGTATCCGCGCCACATTTTCGGTTACAATGGCCGCATCAGCCGAATCCGGCGGCGTTTGCCGCGCGAATGAGGGGTATGTGCTTTGGCGACGAGCGAAGTGACCACTTCAGCCCAGAATGTCCCGCAACTTCCCAACCACAAGGTAAAGGTCAAAAAGGCCGGGCAACGCGCCTGCAACGAAAAAGACGCGAAGGGAAAATTCTGCGGCGGGCATTTAAAGCTCTGGTTTTATAAGACCGACGCGGTCGAGCGCGAATGTGGCGACGTCGAAAAAGCCTGGGGACCGAATGCCGAAGTCTATCGCTGCGAAAACTGCAAGACCCTGTATCTGCCAACCCCTGGAGAGACCAAGGTGAATGTCGCCGGGAAGGGAATGATTTCGGTCTTTGGATTGACGCTGCCGCCGAAGGAAAAATAGCTTCTAGCTACTAGCTAACGCGGGAGAGACCGGGGTTTGGGATCCAACATGCTTTCTCGCGGCGGCAAAGACAAGCCGAACTTCGTTCGGCGGGACAGCCGAGGCGGCTGTCCCCACACGAGTTTGCTAGGAGCGAGCAGCTAGCAGCTAGAAGCTTTTTTCATGAACACTCCCGACCTCATCTACGACTGGAACAAGAATCACCCTCCGGAGCTGAAACCGCCGGGGCCGGTGCTACTTAACGATGAGAGCCTGCGGGACGGGCTGCAGTCGCCGTCGGTGCGCGACCCTTCGATCGTGGAGAAGATCGAAATCCTTCACCTGATGGAGGCGCTGGGAATCGACTCGCTCGATCTCGGACTGCCCGGTGCCGGCCCGCGCGCGGTCGACGCGGTGACCGCGCTGGCGCGCGAGATTGTCACCCACAAGATGAAGATTCGCGCCAACTGCGCGGCGCGCACTCTCGAGACCGACATTCGCCCCATCGCCGACATCGTTCAGAAAACCGGACTGCCCATCGAGGCAGCGACCTTCATCGGATCGAGTCCGATTCGCCAATTCACCGAGGGGTGGACCGACGACTTTCTTCTGCACACCACCGAAAAGGCCATCAAGTACGCGGTCTCGCTCGGGCTCGACTGCATGTACGTCACCGAAGATACGAGCCGCTCCGATCCTGAAACCGTGAAGCGGCTGTACGCGACCGCCATCAACTGCGGCGCTCGCGCCATCTGCATCTGCGACACGGCGGGTCACGCAACTCCAATGGGGGCGCTGGCGCTGGTGCGGTTTGTGATTGCTGAAGTCGTGAAGCCCTCAGGCGAACAAGTCCGCGTCGATTGGCACGGTCACAGCGATCGCGGCCTATCCATTGCTAACTCGATGGCCGCGATCATCGCGGGTGCCAATTGCGTTCACGGCTGTGCCATTGGCTTGGGCGAGCGCGTCGGCAATACCCAAATGGATCAGATGCTGGTCAATCTCAAGCTCATGGGCATCGCGCCCTGGGACCAGCAGGACCTGACCAAGCTGAAGCAGTATTGCCAGGCAGTATCGCGGGCGACCGGCGTGCCCATCCCGAAGAACTATCCGGTAGTCGGGGAAGACGCGTTCCGCACGGCGACCGGCGTACACGCGGCCGCGATCATCAAGGCGTATCACAAGAACGACGTCGTGCTCGCCAACACCGTGTACTCCGGTGTGCCCTCGCATGTGTTCGGGCTCGATCAGATCATCGACATCGGCCCTATGAGCGGGAAGTCCAACGTGCTGTTCTGGCTGGAGCGGCACGGCCTCCCTGCAACTGATGAAGCCGTCGATCGCATCTATCAGCGCGCCAAGCAGAGCGACCACACTCTCACTGAGGCTGAAATCCTGGAGTGCATCAGCACCGCGACGGCGAAGAATATCTGACCGCAATGACCGACCAATTGCGACATGCCATTCTTGGCGCCGGTGGTGTGGGAGGGCTGATCGGCGCTTGCCTGGCCCATTCGGGCGCTCCCGTGACGCTGATCCTGAAGCGTGAGTCGCTCGATCGTTACCCGCGGCAGTTGCGTCTGGAGAGTCCCTTCGGCAACTTCGAGGTGGATATCTCCTGTGTCGCGGAAGTGCCGCCGGTTGACGTGCTCTGGGTGACTGTCAAAGCCACTCAGTTGGAATCGGCGTTAGCTGCGCTCAACAATCCGGCGTCCGTGGGAGCGATCGTTCCGCTGCTTAATGGCGTCGATCATCTTGCGTTGCTGCGGTCGAAGTACGGCGCGGATCGCGTCATTCCTGCGACGATTGCAGTGGAATCGGAGCGGGTTGCGCCCGGGCATATCATCCACCGGTCGTCGTTTGCCCGCCTTAACGTCTTATCAGCGGGGCACCCGTTGCTGGGCCGCACTGTCCAACAGTTTCAGGGCCTCGGCTTCGAATGCCGCTTCATCGACGACGAATCCACGCTGATGTGGAGCAAGCTCGTGTTTCTGGCTGCCTTCGCCCTGACGACCACTGCGGGCGACATAACGACCGGCGTAATCCTGACCGACCCCTACTGGAGAGACTTGGGATTGTCCTCAATTCGGGAAGCCAGCGCGGTAGCTGTTGCCGAGGGAGCGAAGGTTGACGCAGACACCGTGATCGCGTCGGTGGTGAAAATGCCGGGGAACATGCGGAGCTCCATGCAGAAAGATGTGGCGCAAGGCAAGCCTCCGGAACTGGACGCGATCGCCGGTCCAATCGTCCGCGGCGCCCGCCGCCACGGGATCGCAATCCCGTGCACGAAAGAATTGGTGGCGATGGTGGAGCGCCGGATCGGTGCCACAAGGAGTCTGCTGGCGTCCTAGCCCTCCTCTGTCATCCTGAGATGAGTGGTGAAATTCACGAAGTGAATTCCCCACTTAGTCGAAGGAACCCGTGCCATTTTGCGCTAACCGCATGCTCCAGGATGACAAGAGGTCCCTGACACACGCGGTGGTTACCACCCGTTCGTAATATTCCGCCCCAGATTAGCCAATCCTAATCTTTCCTCTGGGTTGTAAACTGGCACATACCCACATGAGCCCGACCCCCCAGCGTCCGGACATGCCGGAACTCGCCCCTGCGGTGCAACAGGAAGTGGCGCATCTGGCGGCTTCGCCTGAGGTACGATCGGCGTTCAACTGGTTTCGCTTGCAGGAGCCCCAGTTGGCGCACTGGCAGATGGAGATGGCGCGCATTCCGGCGCCGCCCTTCGGCGAATCGGCGCGGGGCGAATGGCTGGCAGAACGATTTCGCGAAGTCGGGCTGGACGACGTTCGCATCGACGACGTGGGCAACGTATTCGGCACGCATCCCGGCTTCGGCAAGCGCTACGTGGCGCTCAGCGCGCACATCGACACGGTCTTTCCCGCCAACACGCCGCTGAATATTCGCCAGCAGGGAAGCCGCATCTACGGGCCGGGGGTATCCGACAATGGCGCGGGCGTGGCGGCGATGCTGGGGATTGCTTCGCTGCTGCGGGCCGTGCGCGTCCGGCATGTGCTGCCGTTCGTGTTCATCGGCAACGTCGGCGAAGAAGGAGAAGGCGACCTGCGCGGCATGCGCCACATTTTTTCCACGCCCCGGTGGAAGGATTCGATTGCCTATAGCCTGGTGCTCGACGGAGCCGGCGCCGACACCATCGTGGCCGAGGCCCTCGGCAGTCGGCGCTTTGAGGTGATCGTGCGCGGCCCGGGCGGGCATTCCTGGAGCGATTTTGGCGCGCCCAATCCCATCGTGATCCTGGCCAAGGCGATTGAGACATTCCACGCGACTCCTGTGCCTAATGCACCCAAGACCACATTCAACATCGGAGTGATCCGTGGCGGCACTTCGGTGAATTCGATTCCCGAGTCGGCCAGCATGAAGGTCGACATCCGCTCGACTTCGATGACGGAAATGGAACGGCTGGAGCAGTCGCTCCGTTTGGCGCTCAATCGCGCGGTGGAAGACGAGACCATGGCGGCGGAGATGCGATCGTCGGCGCAGAAACGTCCCGGCGTGAGCTGCGAGGTGGTGATCATCGGAAATCGTCCGGCGGGCGAGTTGCCGGCGGGGGCACGCATTTTGCAAGTAGTGCGCGCGGTCGATGCCCAACTGTCAAACGCGGCACAAATCCAGCGCGCTTCAACGGACGCCAATGTTCCTTTGTCGTTAGGGCTGGAAGCGGTGGCTATCGGCGGCGGCGGATCGGGTGGCGGCGCTCACACGTTGCAGGAGTGGTTCGACTCCAATGGGCGCGAGCTGGGATTGAAGAGGATTCTGCTGGCCATGCTGGCTCTGGCGGGGGTGGGAGAATAATGCCTGGGAGAATGAAGCTGAGATCGGTCGCGATGGCCGTGTTCGCGGCGTTGTTGCTGTCGCTGTTCCAGCGCATGCAGGGTCAATCGCAAAACGCTGAGCCCGCTCCGTCGGTAGCGAAGGCCGACGTCATCTTCATGCACGCCAACATTTACACCGGCGTGCCCGCCAACACCGCCTTCAGTTCCATCCTGCGGGAAGAAGCCATGGCCGTGCGCGGCGACCGCATCCTGGCCACCGGCAAGACAGCTGACCTGGAGAAGTTCAAGGGTCCCAAGACGCAGGTGGTCGACCTGGGCGGGCATTTTGTCATGCCCGGGTTCAACGACGCTCACCTGCACCTGGAAGATGCCGGGACCACCAAGCTCAGCGTGGATTTGACGGGCGTGAAGTCGCTCGACGACCTTCGCGCCCGCGTGCAGAAGAAAGTCGAGCAGTCCAAGGCAGGCGAGTGGATCCTCGGCGCCGGTTGGGATGAGACGTTGTGGCCGGTCAAAGCCGTTCCCCTCCGTTGGGATCTGGACGAGGTCTCCGGCGGACATCCGGTGTTTCTGGAACGGATTGACGGCCACATTGCGGTGGCCAATACTCGCGCATTGCAGTTGGGAAGCATCACGCTGGCCAGCCGCGATCCGCAAGGCGGACACATCGACCGCAACGAAAATGGCGAGCCCACGGGCATTCTGCGGGAGACGGCGCAGGCTGCCGTGCGCGGGGTCATTCCTGCGGCCACACACGAGCAGCGGCGCGAGGCCATTGAAGCGGCCCTCGCGGAACTGGCGGCGCAAGGCGTGACTTCGGCGCAGGATTGCTCCACTTCGGAGAAAGCCTGCTCGACCTGGGAAGATTTTCAAATCTACGAAGAACTCGAAAAAGAAGGCAAGCTGACGGCCCGCATCACAGAGTGGCTTCCCTTTGACGATCCCATCGAGGACTTGACCCGCAAGCGCAACTCGCATCCGCAAACCGACTTGATGCTGCACACCGGCATGCTGAAGGGATACATGGATGGCTCGCTGGGATCGCACACGGCAGCGCTGCTGCAGCCGTATGCCGATGATACGCAGAACTCCGGTTTGCCCCGCTATGACGCGGCCAAACTGAATGACCTGACGAAAGAGCGCGTGCTCGCCGGATTCCAGATTGGCTTTCACGCCATCGGCGACAAGGGAGTGGAGATGGCTCTCGATGCCTTCGCCGAGGCCGAGAAAGCGGCGCGCGAGGCCAACGTCAAAGGCCCGAGCGGCGGAGACGAATTCCGCCTGCGTATCGAGCATGCCCAGGTCACTACCCCGCAGGAGATTGCCCGCTTCAAAGAGCTGAAAGTCATTGCTTCCATGCAACCCAGTCACTTGTTGACCGACATGCGTTGGGCGCAGGATCGGCTGGGGCCGCAGCGGGCGGCTACTTCGTATGCCTGGCTTGCGTTCCTGAACAAGGGCGTCACCCTGGCGTTTGGTACGGACTATCCTGTCGAGCCCGTGTCGCCGTTCCGCGGGCTCTATGCCGCGGTCACGCGCAAAAGCGAAAACGGCAAGCAGGAATATTTCCCGCTGCAGCGGCTCACCATCGATCAAGCGATGGCGGCCTGCACCACCGGGTCAGCGTTCGCAGAGTTCGAGGAAAAGGAAAAAGGCAAGCTGTTGCCGGGCATGCTCGCCGATTTCGTGGTTCTCGATCGCGACCTGACCGCGTCGTCGCCTGAGAAGATTCTTGGGACGAATGTTCTGCGCACCGTTGTAGGTGGCAAGACGGTGTACGAAACCAAGTGAAGCAGTGAAGCGCAGCAGGCCGTTCCTGTTCGGACGGTCGATTGTCGCGATGAACATGCCAATTCCCAGCGCCATTTTTAGCTGCCGCGGGGCGCTTTCGGGGACTCGACGTTTTCACTCAACTTGCTGGGCATCAAAACGGTTTGGTCGGTTTATGCGTCTAATAACTTAAGCCCATCAAACGGGGGTCACATCGCCTCTACGGCAGTTCCGGCGATGGCGGGCAAATGGGTATACTATAAAGGGTTTGTGAGTTTTGGAGGGAAGTAGACCTATGGATTCGGGCGCATTGTGGGAGCGCATCAAGGCTCATCGCTGGGCCTACACACTCAGTATTCTGGCTACGCTATCGGTCGGCATTCTGATCGGGACGGTCATCTCGTATGGAGTCAAGGGAAAAGAAGGGGGCCAGAAGGGCAGCGATGCCACGCCCCTTACCCTGCCTTCGCCGTCGCAGATGTCGAATGCGTTCTCCCAGATCGCGAAGCAAATGGAACCGAGCGTCGTCAACATCAACACAGAATCAACGATTAAGAACTTTCATCAGCGTCGCGGCGGGAACGGGCAGGATGACGACAGCGGCGGTATGGACGACTTCTTCAATCACTTTTTTGGTGGTCCGGGGGGAGGCCAATTTGGGCAGGGTGAAGGTCCGATCCGCGAGCGCTCCTTGGGTTCGGGCGTGATCGTAGACTCCAAAGGTTATATCGTCACCAACCGGCACGTGGTCGAGAAGGCCGACCGGGTTCGCGTTCGCTTCGAGGATGATCCACCGGGAGTGCAGCACGACGCCAAAGTGATCGGCTCGGACCAGGAAACCGATCTCGCCGTCATCAAGGTTGACGTCGACCGCTCGTTGCCAGCGGCCAAGATGGGCAATTCCGACAGCATGCAGGTTGGGGACTGGGTGCTCGCAGTCGGTAGCCCGTTCGGCTTGTCGGAAACAGTTACCGCCGGAATCGTCTCGGCCAAGGGACGGGACATCGTTCCCGGCCGCCAATTCCAGACTTTCATTCAGACCGACGCGGCCATTAACCCCGGCAACTCGGGCGGACCGCTGGTGAATATGAATGGGGAAGTGATTGGCATCAACACGGCCATTCTGAGCGAGACCAACGCCTATGCCGGCGTGGGATTTGCCTTGCCATCGAAGACCGTGGTCGACGTCTACAACCAGCTCACGGGTCCGGACCACCGGGTTTCGCGCGGTTCCATCGGCATCATGTTTGACGCCGTGGAGAACCCGGCAATTACGCGTGTTTACGGGTCGGGAAGCGGTGTGACCATCTCGAGCGTGGTGGCGGGCAGTCCCGCCGACCAAGCCGGATTGAAAGTTGGCGACACCATCACCACGGTAGACGGCAAGAAGGTCGGCAAGGGCTCCGAACTGGTGGGCGACATCGCCTCGCGCAAGCCGGGATCGAAAGTCGAGTTGGGCTTCCTGCGCAACGGCAAGAGTCAGGACGCCAGCGTTACCATCGCCGATCGCGCCAAGCTGTTTGCCTCCCGTCTCGGAGACGATCAGGAGAACGACGATTCCAATACGCCCAAGCAAAGCAAGTTCGGCATAACCGTACGCAAGGTCACCCCGGAAATGGCCGATCGCCTCGACATGGGTACGGGCAAGGGAGTGATTGTGCAGGATGTGAAGCCAAATTCTTTTGCCGAGGATATCAACCTCGGTCGTGGCGACATCATCCTCGAGATAAACAAGCAGCCGGTGAACAGCGAGGAGGACTTCTCGCGCATCGAGTCGAACCTGAAGAGCGGCCAGGACGTCGTGTTCCTGGTGCGGCAGCGGGGTTCGACACGGCAGGACGGAACGATCTTCCTGGCCGGTACACTTCCGTAACGTCAGTCAGCCCAGTCGGAACTGGCACTGTAGCCATTGATCGAGGATGATTACAGTGCCACGGTTGGGCTTTTTGTTTTGCGGTTAAGCCTTTACGCGTCTGAAGTTTTGTAATGACCCGGGCTTCTGGCCAGGTCGTGCTTCTGAGATTTATGACAGGGTTTTTCGGCAGAATTCGTTTGGCGCGATACGGCGCGGTTTGTGCGCTGCTGCTGATGTGTGCCTGCCTTCCGGCGGCGTTGGCGCGACAGCAGAGCGCGGCCAGCGATTCCGCCACCCAGAAACCGGCCACCGCCACGGCCAAGCCGCGCCGGCATCACAAGACGACGTCTTCGTCATCCGGTTCCGCGAAAGCGGCGAGCACAACGCACACCGCCTCCACCGCAAAACGTTCGCGAAAGAAGCGGGTGCGTGGACAGCAGCAGATCGACTCCGAGCGAGCGCGTTCCATTCAAGAGGCCTTGATTCGCGAACATTATCTGAGCGGGGAGCCTACCGGTACCTGGAACCAGTCCAGTGAAGAAGCCATGCGGCGCTATCAAGGCGATCACGGCTGGCAGACCAAACAAGTTCCCGACTCTCGCGCGCTCATCAAACTGGGGCTGGGACCGAGCAACGATCACTTGCTAAATCCGGATAGCGCCATGACCACCGCTCCGGATGCGCCGCGGGTTGCCTCCCAGAAGGTTCCGGCCGCCGACCACACACCCGCCCAGGCTCCTGGTAAGAGCGATCCCTCGGGCCCGCAATAGAGCGCTGCACCAGGGATGGTGTAGCCGTCCCGCAAGCTTGTTCGTGAATCTCTTGAATCCTCGTCTCCTATCGTAAGTAATGACGATAAGCGGATGAAAACAAGGCACTTATTTTTGTAATATAAGCCGTTTGAGCTCGCCGGCAGCGGGCCGACGAAAGGCGAACCATTCTCGGTTCGACCGTGCCCGTTTCCCTTGCGAATAAGGTCACGAGAATCGCCATGCCGGGCATTTCCCGTGCCCACGAGCCCGGCCAGGTCCGCTGGCCGGCGGCTCACTGCCGGGTGGTAACTGCTAATTGCCGCTCTTGCGGTAGCTGGTGGCCAGCGGTCGCGGGAAATAGGGCAGCGGCTGATTCGTGATGATGGCGCGGGGATTGAGTTCGACCAGGGCCTCGGCAACTTCAGCTCCGCAGATTTCGGCGGCCGCGTCGCGCGAAGTGGAAAGAATCGGGACCCGCTTCTCCAGGTCATGCGCGTCGGTGGCGATTACGTGCACGGCCTGACGTTCGAGCAGCCATTGCGCGGCGCGGCGCGTGCGCTCGCCCCAGAACCCGGTTAGGGCGGAGCCGGTCATCTGAATCACGCAGCCCTGCTCGGCCCACTCCACCACGCGCTGCAGGCTCTCGCGCAAAATCGGGTTGCGCTCGGGATGGGTAATGATCACGGTGATCCCACAGTCGCCGAGCCTCAGGAAAGACTCCGTCGTCTGCTGCGGCACACTGTAGTTGCTGAACTCGACCAGCAGGTAGCGCGTGCCATCGATGACGTAGCGGGTGGGATGGGCCAGAGCATCCTGAATGTTTTCGTAGGAAAGGTGAAAGTCGCAGCCCAGGCTGAGTCTCGGCGCATCGCCAACAAGTTGTTGCAGATGCGCGACCAGCCCTCGCAGATATTCGCGGTCATAGTGGTAGCGGTCGTTGGCATGGGGCGTGGCGACCTGGTGAGTAATGCCGTCAGCGGCGGCCGCGCGGCACATGGCGACCGAGACGTCCCACGACTTGGGGCCATCATCTACTTCGGGAAGAATGTGGGAATGAATATCGACCACGATTGTAGGGAACACCGACACGCCGCCGGGGTTGCGTATCCTTTGATTTAATCAGATTCGCGGGGAAAGAGAAAGCCAGGACAGACAGCGCCGCGAGGGCGCGGAGAATGCTCACCAGATTGTGGCACCGCTCCCGATTTGCGGATGGCTTGGTCGGCAGTGACGAGCGTGAGTCCTTGCACGACGGCAGTGGCGCCGATGATTCTGTCAGCCGGGTCGTTGGGATAATCGGGAGGGAAGGCTAGAGTCTGCACGCCAACAGCCCTGGTTATCGGCAACACGACGAACTTCTGTTCCACCTCGTAAAGGGAGGATTCCAGGCTGACATCAATCCTAAAACGTTTCTTTTGGAACGACATGGTCGATTCGATCAGGGAGAAGTCAGAGGTTGCCAGTCCTCTCTCGCTCCGGCGGGCTCGATCAATCGAGGCTTCGCTTTCTGGGACAGCCGGGTCTCATCAAAGGCCAGCCAGAGAACGACGTGAGTGTCGACAACGATCAATAGAGGGCGCCCCACTCCTCGGGAGTCAGCACGGGAGACACGATATCCCCCAAGATCTTCCCTCTTCCTTTGAGGAAGCCATAGATTTCGTCTTTTTCGTTGCCGACGGGGACCAGCTTGGCCACCGGCTTGCCGCGCTTGGTAATGATGACAGCTTCGCGCTTGGACTGAATTTCGTCCATCACCGCGAGACTATGAACTTTGAACTTCCCCGCTGCCATGGTCTTCATGAAGGCTTCGTTAAGATCGTGGTCATTATGCCATGGTCATGAGATGTTGATCTCTTGCGGAAGCCGGGGTGCCCCGTCCTGATCTCTGCGTTATTTGCAGAGACAGGGCGGGACACTGCGGGGATGCTGACGTTCCATGTTCCTCGCCCGGCGCAAAGTCAAAGTCCCCACCCTGTCGCACAAAACGCGACAAGGCTGGGGCACCCTCAACGATTCCGGTACCGCTCGTTAATGAAATCTGCGATCCCCGCGTAAGCCTTCGAGAGTGTTTGCTCATCGGGCAGGAACACGATGCGAAAGTGCTGTGTGCCGGGCTTCTGGCCGAAGCCGGAGCCGTGGACGACCATGACGTGCTTCTGGCGGATGAGTTCTTTCACGAAAATTTCGTCGCTCTCGGGGATGTCGATGCGCGGGTAGGCGTAGAACGTGCCGCGGGGAGCGACGCAACTCACGCGCGGAGTCGCTTCGCACCACTTCCGGGTGAGATCGCGGCGGGAGCGCAGTTTGCGCTGCACTTCGACGAGATGATGCTGCGGGCCTTCCAGCGCGGGCTTGATCGCGTATTGCTCGGGGTGGTTGGCGCAGAGGCGCGCGCGCAGCAGGCGATGCACGCCCTCGGTGTAGGTCTTCACCGACGCGGCGTCGCCGGAGACGATGCCCCATCCGATGCGCCATCCGGGGACGAGGTAGTTCTTCGACATGCCGCCGAAGGTCACGCAAGGCACGTCGGGCGCGACCGCGGCGAACGCGAGGTGCGGCGTGCCGTCGAGAATCAGCTTGTCGTAGATTTCGTCGGAGAAGACGATCAGGTTGTGGCGGCGCGCCAAGTCCGCGACTTGTTCGAGCATCTGCCGCGTACACAGCGAGCCTGTGGGGTTGTTGGGATTAATCAGCACGACGCCGCGGGTGCGCGGCGTGAGTTTGCGTTCGAGGTCGGCGAGTTCGGGCTGCCAGGCATCGTCTTCATTTAAATCGTAAGGGTTGAGCTTGATTCCCAATTTACACAGCACCGCGGAGTACAGCGGATAGTCGGGGCTGGGTGTGAGTACGTCCTCCCCCGGGTTCACCAGTGCGGAGAGGCAGAGATCGACGGTCTCACTCACGCCGGAAGTGACGAATACATCCCGGACGGTCGTGATGCCTTTGCGGGTGGCCTCGCCTCGAATCGCTTCCAGCGCTTCCGGAACTCCGGGCGACGGTGCGTATCCGTTCTTGCCCTCGCGCATGGCCTGGTAGACGGCATCGATGATGTGGGGCGGGGTCTGGAAATCGAAGTTGAGCGGGTCGCCAACGTTCAGCGGGAGCACTTTGTGGCCGAGCTTGGTGACTTCGTCGGCGACGCACGCCAGGTCGCGGATGGCATAGCGAACGTTTTCGAGCCGGGAGGCGGCAGTAATCTCGCGGGCTTGTGTCAGCGGCATGAATGAATTCTAACCGCAGAGGACGCGGAGGGCGCAGAGAATTCGGGGCAGGCAAAACCGTTTTTCGATAGTGGCATTTTTTGGCGAGACTTCTGGGGAGGTTTTTGTCATTCCGAAGCGCTGGTTGTTGGCGCGAGGAATCTGCTCTGGGGGGCCTCTGGCAGACAGCAGATTCCTCGCTTTCGCTCGTGATGACAAGACTTTGCCTGACGACAACGACCGGCTTAGTCTTCCCGGTCGATCTGCGCTTTCTGCAGCTTGTCGGAGTAATCCACGTAGACCGACTTCCACTCGGTGTAGAAATCGATCGCGCCGATGCCGCCTTCGCGGTGGCCGTTGCCGGTTGCTTTGGTTCCTCCGAAGGGAAGATGCACTTCGGCGCCGATTGTCGGCGCGTTGATGTAGGTGATGCCGGCATACAGGTCGCGAATGGCGCAAAACGCCTTGTTCACGTCCTTGGTGTAGAGCGCCGACGACAGGCCGTAGTCGATGCCGTTGGCGATTTCGATCGCGTCCTCGAGATCGTTGCAGGGGATGATCGCGACCACTGGGCCAAAGATTTCTTCCTGCGCGATGCGCATCTTGGGATCGACGTCGGTGAATACGGTCGGCTCCATGAACCAGCCGTGCTGGTACTCGCCCTTGTCCAGACGGTTGCCGCCGCAGACCAGCTTGGCGCCTTCGTTCTTGCCGATTTCAACGTAGCTGAGGTCGGTTTGAAGCTGCTTTTCGTTCACGGCCGGGCCCATCTGCACGGTTTCGTCGAGGCCGTTGCCGACTTTCAGTTTCCTGGCGCGCTCGACGTAACGGTCGATGAAATCGCGGTACACGCCCTTCTGCACGATGATGCGGCTGGTCGCGGTGCAGCGCTGGCCAGTGGTGCCGAACGCTCCCCACAGGCCGCCTTCGATGGCAAGGTCGAGGTTGGCGTCGTCGAGGACGATCATGGGATTCTTGCCGCCCAGTTCGAGCGAACAATGTTTGAAGCTCTTCGCCGCGATGCCTCCAATGATGCGGCCGACTTCGGACGATCCAGTCAGGGAGACGGCGCGCACGTCGGGATGCTCGGCGAGCGGTGTGCCAACCGAGGAGCCAAATCCGGCGACGATGTTGATGACCCCTTTGGGCAGGCCGGCGTCGGACAGGGCGCGCACCAGATTGAAGGTCGACAACGGGGTGTCTTGGGCGGGCTTGATCACGCAGGTGTTGCCGCAGACGACCGCGGGCAGTAGTTTCCACGAGGAAATTGCCATGGGAAAATTCCACGGCGTGATCATGCCGCAGACGCCGAGGGGCTGGCGTACGGCCATGGCGAACTTGTTGGGCATCTCCGAGGGCACGGTGGGACCGAAGAGGCGGCGCCCCTCGCCGGCGTTGTAATAGGCGGCGTCAATGGCTTCCTGCACGTCGCCGCGAGTTTCGGCGAGAACCTTGCCCATCTCGCGGGTCATGTCGCGCGCGTACTCTTCCTTGCGCTCGATCAGGATTTCGGCCGCGCGGAATACGACCTCGGCGCGGCGCGGCGCAGGAACGAGGCGCCATTTCTTGAAGGCGCGCTTGGCGGCGGCGACGGCGGCATTGACATCGTCCTGGTTGGATTTCTGGAAGATGCCGACCAGGTCGCGAGTGTCCGCGGGATTGCGGTTTTCGAAAGTCTCTCCGGTCGAGGACTCGACCCACTCGCCGTCAATAAAATTCTTGAAGACGCGCGTCTGGGTGCTGCTCAGACCCGCAGGCGTGGCCAAGGTGTCGGTTGCCATGATTTCTCCTAGTAAGAACCCTTTCGATTGATGCTACAACTCTCGGGAAGGACGCAGCAAGCGACCGTCTTCCGGCGACGATGCGTCGAGATCGTGGCCCCGTGAAAGCAATTCGGCATGCTTCTGCCCCCACTCGGCCATTGCGTTGAGCACGGGAATGAGCGTTTTTCCGTAGTGGCTGAGGGCGTATTCGACTCTCGAAGGAACCGTAGGATAAACAGTTCTTGTCAGAATTCCGTCACGCTCGAGCTGGCGCAGTTGCTGGGTGAGCACTTTGTGGGTGGGGCCGGCAATTTTCCGGCGCAGCTCGCTGTAGCGCTGAGGACCGGGTTTGAGACACACGATGATCAGAGGCTTCCATTTTCCGCTGACGACATCGGCGGTGACTTTTACGGGGCACTCATTCAAGTCCATGCTGGTCCACTTCCAAAATGCCAGGCTGTTCAGGTTCGCCGGTAGCATCCATTACAGCATAAGGGCGGGATATGCGGTGCGTGCGGCAGGAACCCCGCGGAGAGCAGCTATCAAAATTGTGCGTTCTTGCGGGGATCCGGCGATTGGTTTATCAAGGGAGTTGGGAGCTAATCATGAAAATCATTGCTTACGACACGTTCAAGCCGGGGGTGACGCTCGATACGCTGAAGCCCTACGTACAAGAGGAAGTCGCGAATGTCTGGAGACTGTGGAAGGCGGGTATTGTCCGGGAAAACTATGCGCGGGCCGATGTTCCCGGCGTGGTCATCGTCTTTGAATGCGCCAGCGTCGAAGAGGCCAAGAGCTATGTGGATGAGTTCCCCTTGTCGAAGCGCGGTTTCCTGGACTGGCAGTACATTGCGCTGGATGCTCCGCTGCCCCTGGAGTATCTATTTGACTCGGCAGTGGACACAGGAGAGCCATACGAGCGGCGGCCGCAGTGAACTGTGAGATAGTGATTCGAAGGTGCGAAATGCAGGAACATTGTGGAGTGAGGATTCCGAAAACCCTCGAGGAGGTCATCAGCCCGCAGAATACTGCGCTGGTGGTCTACGACATGCAGGCGGGAATAACCAAGCAGATCGCCAATGGGCAAGAGATTACGGGTCGCGTGGCGAAGCTGCTGGCGGGCGCGCGGAGCGCCGGATTGCGGACGTTGTTTACGCGTCATCTGTCCCTGCCCAGGGAATTGATGGGAGCATTCCAGTGCCGGACGGCGATGGCGTGGCAGCGCGTAGACTCGCCGGACAAGGTAAAGCCGATGTTCCTCAGGGACAGCTCCGCGTTCCAAATCATTGACGAACTTCAGCCTCTGCCGGGTGAAGGCATTGTGGACAAAATCACGATGTCGGCTTTTGAAGGGACGTTTCTGGAGATTGCGTTGCGCGATTGCGGCATTCGAAGCTTTATCATCGCCGGGATTGCTCTCGAGGTCGGCATTGATCCCACCTGCCGGCAGGGCGCCGATCTTGGCTTCTGGCCGATTCTGGTACGCGACGCCTGTGGCTTCGGGAGCGAGGCGGCGGCGAATCATTCCCTGGCTGCGCTGGAGCATATGGGCGACACCATGATCACCGATACCGATACGGTGTGTGGGTTGCTATCCGAGGGCTGGCCCAAAGTTTCTTAAAGGTTATTCACCAAGAGCGCGGGCTGCGCCTGGAGGACAGCCGGAGGCGGCTGTCCCCACATGAGCTGCTTCTTTCTCACAACGGCGTTCTTACTTTCCCGCCGTCTTGGTTCCTTCTGCCGGGCCCTCGAACTCTTCCGCCATCCACTTTTGGAGGGCGGTCATATTGTGGGGACGACCGAGGAAATTCTTGACCAGGTCGTTGGCCGACATGGAGCCGCCCGGTTCCAGCACGAGGCGGCGGTAGCGCGCCGGAGCATCCCCGGCCAGCAGGTTCTTGTGATCGAACTGCACGAAGAAATCTTCGGCAATTACTTTGTCCCACAGGTAGGTGTAGTAGGCGGAGGAGTAGCCGCCGAGGTGGCCGAAGGATGCCCAGAAGTGAGTGTCGGGCAGAGGAGTGAACGGGGTGTAGCTGTGGGAGTCCGCGAAAGTAACGGCATCCAGATCGACGTCCTCGGGCTTGCCTTTGTAGATGTCGTACGAGATGGCGGTGAAGGAAAGCTGGCGCGTCACCCAGGTGCCGCGTCCGAACGCCGCGGCGCGGTTCATCCGGGTGACGAGGTCGGCGGGAATCGGCTCTCCGGTCTTGTGGTGCCGGGCGAACTTGGCCAGCACCTGCGGGCTGCGAATCCATTCTTCGAGCATTTGCGAGGGCGCCTCGGCGAAGTCCGATTCCATGCTTATGCCGCTGATACCGGCCCAAGGCTGCAGGCCTCCGAGGATGTGGTGCATGAGGTGACCGAACTCGTGAAAGAAGGTTTCCACATCGTCGTAGGTCATCAGTCCGGCATCGGTCGCAGTCGGCGCGGGAAAATTGCAGACCAGGATGGCTTCGGGGTATTGCTTGCCCCGAATGCCATCAAGTACCGGAACCATTTCCGCGTGGCTGTATTTGCCGGGGCGGGGGTGCATGTCGAGATAGAAACGGCCGATGGGCTTGCCCTGATCGACGACAATCCAGGTTTCGACCGCGGGATCCCAGGCGGGAACGTTCGGCTCCTGCTGAAAGCTGACGTGGAACAACTCCGCGGCGCTATCGAGGATGCCCTGCTTGACCTGCGGGAACGGGAAGTAGGGACGCACGGATTGAGAGTCGAAGTTGTACTTTTCACGGCGCACGAGTTCAAGGAGATAGTTTCTTTCGTGATCCCCGATTTCGGTCGCGCCCGGAGTGGTCTTCTGCTTCTCGGCCAGCAGCATTTCGAACTCGCGGTGGGCCAGTGGGCGGGCGGCGTCGTTGATCTGCTGGATGAAGTCGGCGATGTTATGGCCTTTGGCGATCATCTTGTCGGCGGCGCTGTAGTCGGCCCAGGATGGATAGCTCAGCAGAGTGGCGATCTCGTAGCGCGTCTTCAACAGGTTCGCCAGCACTTCTTTGTTTTTGGGATAGGCTCGCGTGTTAAATGCAACTAAGACGCGGCGGCGCAGCGAGTCGCTTTTTGCGAAGGTGAGAACCGGCAGGGCGTCCGGGTAGTCCGTCGTGATGCGGATCTTCCCGTCGGCGCCAGGCTTGTGACGGTCGATATAGTCCTGCGGAAGGCCGTTCAACTCGCCGGGCTCGGCCTCGACGGTTTTTTGATCGTCGGAGATGTTGCGATCGAACATCGAGACTTCTTCCGTAGCCTGGTCATTCAGCTTTTTGAGCCGGGCACGCGTGGCGTCATCCTTGTCCACTCCCGCCAGGCGAAATTCGAGAAGCTGTCGCTGAACGTAATAGCGGGTGGCGTTGTCGGCCTGGGAAAGGTCGAGAGCGGCGAGAGCGTTGTAAACGTCGTGGTTGAGGGAGATCGCAGTTTGTGCAGCCGAGGCCTTGGTTAACATGGCGGTGGCATGATCTCGGAAAGCGGTCTCAGGATGAACCTGCTCCATCAACCCCGCCAGATAGGTGGCAGAGTTGACCTGACGAACCGCTTCGTCAAACGGAGCGAGAGTGTTCTCCACGGTTCGCGGACCCTTGGCGGCGAGCAGGGTGTCGATCGAGGTTTGCGCGGCCGACAGACGATCGTTTTCGAGCTTTTCGAAGGCAGAGACGTCGGGCTTGGTGGCCCAAACTGTGGGCTGCGAAATCGAGACTCTCTGCGCGGTGACGATGGTGGTTAGAAGAACTGGCAGGAAAAAGATCAGAGCTTCGCTTCCGGCACGAAACATAGAAACCTCTCCAGTGAACCGGTCTAACGATCCGCGCGTAACTAGCTGCGGCGGAGTGATTGTGTTGGACTCTGCGATGGGATGTCAAGCGTGCGCGCAGGGAAATCGCCTCACAGGAATCGGGTGTTTTGTGTACCGGTGCTCCCTCGTGTTGTGTCCCGTTAGTTTGGCAAAATAGCCGACGGGCATTGATTCGGTGAGAAACATTCGGAAACGATCCTAGCGCCAGCGCTTCAGCTTTGGCCAGGCGCCGGCCCAGGAATCGAATTTCTTGCCAGTGCAGAGGAAGACGTCAATCTGCTGCTCGAGCGCGTAAGGATTGCCGGCAGAGGTGCCAATGTAGTCGACCTGGTTCCAGTAACGTTCCAGAACTTCTTTGCGATCGTCCAGGACGATCATGCAGTTTCCGGAATAGTTGTGCGGGCCCCACAGAAAATAAGTGCGGTCGCCGCTCATGGCTCCGGGCAAGCCGTCGCGGGGGCCGAGAAAATCGATGGCGCCGGCCTGCCCATAGTCCTGCGCGAAGATGCCGCAGTCGGGGCGCTCCTCGGGCGTAAGGCGATTCCAGGCCACCGCAGTTTCATCCACGATCTCCTGCCATCCGAACTGGTCGGCATACCACTGCGGCAGAGCCGCGCGGGCGTGAGCGTGTTCCATCACCGGGAGTTTGAAAGGGAGAGTCTTCGCATACGCGAGGAAGGCGTCAGGCGAAAGAATTGGAACTACCACGGGCGCGAGATATGCGCCGTTGACGAGCAGAATGACGACGATCACGGGTTTCAACCACTGCAGGCGAGGTGGCCTAGATCGCGGCCGATCGAGCGCAGACTCAATCGCCACCGCGCCCGCGGCCAGCAGCATGGGATACACCGGCGCCAGGTAGTAGTTTTTGCCGTGCAGCACGAAGAATACGGTGTAGCAGACCAGATAGCACCATCCCAGTGCGCGATAACGCCTCAACGACGGGGCAAACAGCAGCGCCAACAATCCGGTCAGCCAGATGGGCGCGGTTAGGGGATTGAGCAGCAGCGCCTGCTGGAAGAAGTATGGGAATGGTCCGAGCACCACGTCGCGACTTTCGGCCCGAATGCCGCGCATCAACTGCACAAAGGGCCAATCGTAGTGGATGTTCCACGCCAGGTTGGGCAGGAAGATGAGAAAGGCGGCGATGCCCCCCAGCCAGATCCATTTGTCCAGAAAGACGCGGCGCTGTTCGGTGAGCAACAGACCGGTCACAATTCCCAGGCCGAAGACGGTGATGGAATACTTTTCCTCTAGGCCGAGGCCGGCGATCACGCCAAACCAGAGCCAGTAACGAGGATCGTTTCTCTTGATGGCGAGGATGGCGAAGTAGGCGCAGCCCATCCAGAGGTTGGGTTCGAGGCAGTTGGTGCCGAGCAGGCTGCCGTTGGAGAGATACTGCGGTGCGAACAGCGCGCAGATGGCGCTGAGCAACATGGCGTAGCGGCGTCCGCCGAGTTCGCGGGCGATCGCGGCGGTCTGCACGATCAACAGGGAAGACGCCAGGGCAGGAATGAAACGGATCGCGCGAACAGAGTGGCCCAATAGTGCACGGCAGAAGTGAATCAGAAATGGGATGAGCGGCGGCTGGTCGACGTATCCCCACTGTAGGTGGTCGCCGCACGACAGGTAGTCGAACTCATCCCGAAAGTAGCCATAACGGTTGTTGAAATATATGTGGAAGATGAGTGTTGCAAGAGCGATCACCCAGATTAAGGCCATGGACTGGCTGGATTGGTCGCGGTCTGGGAGCGTGGACGGGCCAGCCATAAGGGGACACCAGCATAGCTGACGGGCCGTCGGCGTGTCATGAACCCAGGGCTGGCCCTTCGCTGCCTTCAGGATGGCCCGAGTGGGGATAAATAGGTGCGGTCGCCGCGCACAAAACCAAGGTAACCTCCCAAATTGATTACCTGTTCTTCCCTCCGTTTTTCTTGTGCTACCGTTTTCCTTTACTGCCCGATTACGAAGTTTTAGGGGATTTTTCAGGCCAAGTGTCTTCCGCGAATCGCAAACCGGGAATCCACGTTGCGTGGACGACGGTCACATACCGCAGCGTGGCCCTGCTCATGCTGGCAGGCGCTGCGATATTTTTTATTGCCTTGCGCGTGGCGTTTCCGCAGTTCACCGAAAGCGCCATCAAGAAGGCCGACAATGTGGCCGGGAAGTTGTTGGAGCGGGTGGCGGGCATGACTCCCAGCGCGAGCGGTGGGGTCTCGACCGCACAACAGGCGCATTTCACGGCGCTCGACGGCACTGTGCGGGTGAAAAAAGGAACCGGCAACAGCTGGATGGCTGCGGATTATAACGTCCCTCTGGAAAAGGGCGACGTGGTGCAGACTGGCTCGGAAGGAATGGCCAAGGTAGTGTTCAACGACGGCACCAGCTATACCGTGAAACAGGATTCGCTGATCGTGATCGAGGAGAACTCAGCCAACGACCAGCAGCAGACCAACGTTGCCGTTGCGGTGAGCACCGGGACGGTGGATCTTTCGACCGCGACCTACAGCCAGGGATCACAATCGAGGGTAATTGTGGCGGGGGCCACGGCGTCACTGGCTCCGGAGTCGGCGGCGCAGGTGCACAACGATCCCAAGTCGGACCATCACGAAATCTTGATGAAAAAAGGAACGGGCGAAGTCACGCGCAACGGCGAAACGGTGAAACTGGCCAACTGGGAAAAGGTTAGCTTCACGGGACAGCAGGCGCACCTGGAAAAGGCGAAGGAAATCGGGCCGCCCACGCCGATTGCGCCCGCCAACATGGCTCCACTGTTCTCCGGCGAATCAACCAAGGACGTGGAGTTTACCTGGACTCCGATGGCGAATGCAGTTGGTTACCGCCTGCGCATCTCCCGCAACCCTTATTTTTCTTCTACACTGGTCGACAAGAAGATCAACACAGCCGCGGTCACGGTTTCCGGACTGGGCGAGGGCGCCTATTACTGGATGGTGCAGTCCTACGACACGGGCGGGAAAGAATCGGTCGAGAGCGAGAAGAACCGCTTCACCATCATCGCGAAAGGGAACCAGACCGAGGCCATCGAACTTGACCTGGATCCGTTCGTTCAGCATGGACATGTGATCGAAGTGACGGGTAAGACGCAGATTGGGGCGCGCGTCATGGTGAACGGCAGTGAGGTGCCGATGATCGGCACCGATGGCGCGTTTCATTACTTCACGCCGCCGTTACCCACAGGAGAAGCTGTCATCACGGTGACGGCGCAGACGGCGCAGGGGGGCGTAAACACGCAGCAGAAGAAGATCATTATTCAGTGACAGCAAGGGTTTCAAGGTGTCAAAGTTTCAAGATTGCAAAGTTTTACGCGGGCGAGTGCGAGAAAGTACAGTCGAATGTGCTTCTTACACTTTGAAACCTCGAAAACCCTAAAACCTTGAAACTTGGAATTTGAGCGGGTTGGCCGGGCATCCCGTAGAATAGAGACAGCCACCCGACAGGATAGAGAGAGACCGGGATACTTCCGGAAGCGGCTTAAAAAAGACGCAGGAAACATTTTGTCATGTCAAACAACGGATACTCCAACGGATCACGCGCGCACAACCTGCGGTCGCTGTTCAGCATTTTCTCCAGCGATCTGGCTATCGACCTCGGCACCGCCAACACGCTCGTTTATGCGCGGGGCAAGGGCATCGTGGTGAACGAGCCCTCGATTGTCGCCATCAACAAGAACACGGGCGAGGTCGAGGCGGTGGGCAAAGAAGCGAAAGAGATGCTGGGCCGGACGCCGGGCAACATCGTCGCCATCAAGCCCATGAAGGACGGCGTGATTGCCGACTTCAAGGTCACCGAGAAGATGCTGAACTATTTCATCCAGAAGGCGCACAACCGCAAGATGCTGGTGCATCCGCGGATCGTGATCGGCGTGCCTTCCGAGATCACACAGGTGGAAAAGCGCGCGGTCATGGATTCCGCCTACCGCGCCAAAGCCAGCGAGGTGCACCTGGTCGAGCAGGCGATGGTGGCGGCGATCGGCGCGGGCCTTCCGATTACCGAACCCAGCGGCAACATGGTGGTCGACATTGGCGGCGGCACTACCGACATCGCAGTCATTTCCCTCAGCGGCATCGTCTATTCGCGCTCCGTTCGTATGGCCGGCAATCAGATGGACGAAGCGGTCATGAATTATCTGAAACGGAAATACAACCTGCTCATCGGCGAGCGCACGGCCGAGCAGATAAAGATGGAAATCGGCTCCGCGCACCAGCTCGACAAGCCGATGACGATGGAAATCAAGGGCCGCAACCTGATCGAAGGCGTGCCCAAGACGATCACCGTCGACGATGGAGAGATTCGCGAGGCGCTCAGCGAGTGCGTTTCTACCATCATGAACGCGATTCGCGTGGCGCTGGAGCGAACGCCTCCAGAGCTCTCCGCCGACATCAGCGACCGCGGCATCGTGCTCACCGGCGGCGGCGCGCTCTTGAAGAACCTCGACAAGCGCATCCGCGAAGAAACGGGGCTTCCGGTTTCGATCGCCGACGATCCGCTATGCAGCGTGGTGCTGGGGACGGGCAAGATGCTCTCCGACTTCAAGCTGCTGCGAAAGATTTCGATTGAGTAAGGTTTCAAGGTGGCGAGTACCCTCAAACCGGACGATCATTCCTTGGGACATTGAAACTTTGAAACCTTGAAACTTTGAAATTGTTTTTATGGAATCTGTCCTCGGCCGTTACCGCAATCTGATTATTCTGGTGGGCGTGCTCTTTCTGCAGGTGCTGGGGCTCGCTGTGCAGGTTAAGCGCGGCGGCGCCGAGACCGAAAACACGCGCCTGATCCGAATCTGGACGGTCGGCGCGATCACTCCTTTCGAGCGCAGCGTGGTCTGGGTGCAACGCGGCGTCGGCAATATCTGGCACAACTATTTCTATCTCCGCGGCGTTCGCGCCGAGAACCGCGATCTCAAAGAACAGATTGAACACATGCGGATCGAACAAGTGCGCCTCAGCGAGGACGCGGCGCAGGCGCGCCGTCTGCAAACTTTACTGGCATTCAAAGAACAGTTCATCTCCAAGACCGTGGCCGCGCAGGTGATTGGATCAAGCGGCAGCGACCTTTCGCGGATCATCTATATCGACAAGGGCGGGGATGCGGGCCTGCAGCGCGACATGGCGGTGATCACCGCCGACGGCATCGTGGGCAAGGTCATGCTCGTCTACTCCTCGGTCTCGCAGGTGCTGCTGATCAATGATCAGACCAGCGGGGTGGGAGCGATCCTGAAAAAATCGCGTCTGCAGGGCGTGCTGCGCGGAACGGCGAATGGCGAAGTCGTGCTCGAACGGGTGATGAGCGACGAGCAGGTACCCGTGGGCGAGACGGTCCTGACCAGCGGTGGCGACCAGATCTTTCCCAAGGGGCTGCCGGTCGGGACTGTGGCGAATGTGGCGAACGGCAAAGACCTTTTCTTGAATATCAAGATCAAAGCGGCGGCCAATCTCGACCAGCTGGAAGAAGTGCTGGTGCTGGTCGAAAAACAAGAGAGACAGGCGACCGCGGAAGATAACGTTCGAGTGCGCGCGGCCGACATTCTGGCGCAGCGTTTGCCCTCGGTGCCCGATAAGCCGGCGACGGATGCGGCAGCCGGTACCGGGAACGCCGCAGGTGCAGCGACCGGGACCTCAGCCGGTTCAGCGAAGTCCGCTTCGACCGCGACTCCTGAACCCAAGCCCATAGGCTCGGCGACCGTTCCGCAGTCCAAGAACTCATCGGCGACGACCATTCCGCACGTTCCGGTGGGAGCATCACCGGCGGGAGCAGCATCGCCGCAAGCAGCATCGGCAGGAACTCCGTCGGCAGGAGCCCCATCGGTAGGAACATCAGCCCCGGTGGGATCGACGACGGTCTCAACTCCCGTCGAGCACAAGATCACCGTCGTTCGCAGCAAAGTTCCGTTCATCGCGCCGAGCAACGTTGTGGGCAATCCAGTGACCGGATCGAAGCCGCCGGCTGGCCCCAACAAGTCTGCGGGGACCCCGTCCGCAGGTCTATCAACGAAGCCCGCGCAGGGCCCATCCAAGAAACCTGTGCCAACTGCTCCGTCGCAGCCGACGTCCCAGCCGTCGAGCCAGCCCTCCAATCGCCAACCGCCGGCTGACGAGAACAACCCACAATAGCGTGCCCGTTACTTACACTTCGGGGGAGCAGGTTGAGGTCTACCGGTTCAGTATTCCGGCGACGGTCGGCTTTCCGCTGCTGGCGCTGTTTCTGCAGGCTTTCGTACCGCGGCGCTTTCCTCTTTTTTCGTATCTTGATCTGCCTCTGCTGGTCACCATCTTCTTCGCGATGGCGCGGCGCAACCCCATTTCCGGCCTGCTGACCGGAGCGGTCATCGGGCTGGTGCAGGATTCCCTCGGCGGACTGCCGTTGGGTTTGTACGGAATCGCCAAGACGGTGGTTGGCTTCGGTGCCTCGTCGTTGGGGGTGAAACTCGATGTGGAGAACGCAGGCGCGAGGCTTTTGGTGACGCTTGGTTTTTACCTCGTGCATGCGGCCGTCTATTTCACCGTGGCACGCGGGCTGGCCAGCCTGACCCTGAACTGGAGTTGGAGTCGCGGGTTTCTGGCGGGACTGGCGAACGCAGTGCTCGGCGTCGTGATCTACTTTTTCCTGGACAAGTTCAAGCAAAGAACATGAACCCCGTCGTTGGTAGCTGGTCGTTCGTCGTTGGACCATTGGCTTCGGCGGTAAATCATGACTTCAGTCACCTCGCCCAGCACCCGTGTGAATTCGTTCCGGCTTACAATAAAGAGAAGTACCAGGCCAACGACTAAGGCCCAACAACTAAGGACTGAAGTAGTGTTTGCCAACGACCAACGACGAACGACCAACGACTGAATTATGTTCGGCCGCGACGAAAAAGTCTCTGAACTCCGCCTGACGGCGACGCAGTACATTATCCTCGCCATCTTCCTGGTGCTCGCCTACGGGCTGTGGCGGCTGCAGGTGATGGAGAGTAGTTACTACTCCCTGGCCGCGGAAAAGAACCGCATTCGCAATGTGCCTGTGCTGGCGCCGCGCGGCAAGATTCTCGACCGCGAAGGTCGCACCATCGTCGACAATTATCCGTCGTTCACTGCGTTATTGATGCGCGATTCCTCGCGGGACCTTGCCGGCGATACCGATCTGATTGCCCAGGGCCTGCATCTCGACGCGAATGAAGTCCGGGCGCGCATCCGGCGCTTCGCCTACATGCCGCAGTACCAGCCGATTTTTCTGAAAGAAGACATCACTCCCGACGAACTGCAGTTCATCGAAGCCCACCGCAACGAATTGCCGGAACTGGATACCATCATGTCGCACCGCCGCCTGTATCCGCGCAACGGGTTCATGGCGCACCTGATCGGATATGTGGGCGAAGTCAGCGAAGACATGTTGAACCAGCCGCAGTTTGAGCTGTACAACGCGGGCGACGTCGTGGGCATTTCCGGCGTGGAACGCCAGTACAACAATCTGCTGATGGGCACGAACGGATCGCGGCAGGCGCTGGTCGACAGCCACGGCCGCGAAGTGGGACGCCTGGGTGAAACCGAGGCTATCCCGGGCAAGCCCCTCAAGCTGACCGTCGACATTGACTTGCAGATCGCGGCCGAGGAGGCTCTGGCGGGAAAAAACGGAGCCATTGTCGCCATGGATCCGCGCACCGGTGAGATTCTCGCCATGGTGAGCGGGCCCTCGTACGATCCTAACGATTTTGCGGTGCATGTTTCTCGCGATGAGTGGAACAAGCTGGTTACCGATCCCGACAAGCCTCTGCTGAACAAAGCAATCCAGGCGCAGCTGGCTCCCGGGTCGACGTTCAAGATCATCATGGCGACGGCCGGGTTGCAGGAAGGCATTGCGCAGGACATGCACGTGACCTGCAACGGCGGGGCAACGTTCTACGGCCGGTACTTTAAATGCTGGGTTGTAGCGGAGCACCGCACCCACGGAGTGGTCGAAATCAGCAAGGCGATCTATCAGTCCTGTGATGTTTTCTTCTATACGCTGGCCGAAAAACTCGGGATTGAAAAGATTGCGCAATACGCGACCGCTCTGGGGCTCGGTCAAAAAACCGGCATCGATCTGCCGCAGGAAGTCAGCGGGGTGATGCCGTCGGAAGAATGGAAGATCCGTAACTTCAAGCAGAAATGGTATGCCGGGGAAACGATTTCGGTGGGCATTGGGCAGGGCGCGGTCGCGGCCACTCCGATTCAGATGGCGCGCGCCATTGGGGCGATCGCCAGCGGCGGAAAGCTGGTGCGGCCGCACGTGACCAATCCGACGGACTTGCCGCCCGGTGTGGTACAAGCCTCGAACGTTCCGGATGAGACGACTGTAAAGATCGATCCTCAGAACTGGCAGACGATCACCGATGCCATGGCCGCGGTCGTGAACCCGGGAGGCACGGCAGCGCTTTCGCACTTGCAGAACATTGACTTCGCCGGGAAGACGGGTAGTGCACAAACCATCAGCAACGCGCTCAAGGCCAAACTCGGCGCCGAGGGGAAAGCGAAGTTCAAAGATAACGGCTGGTTCGTTGGGGTTGAACCGCGCCGCAACCCGGAGATCGTCGTCTGCACGCTGTTAGAAGAGGGCGAACATGGATATCTGGCGGCGCGTACGGCAGCAAAGGTGATCAAAGCGTTTGTGGACAAACAGCAGCGCAATCCGCAGAAGATGGCCGAAAGGCCCAAGAGCGGCAAAAAGGTGGAGATTGGCGCAGTGTGGACAGTTCCGGATTCAGATCAGGCGAAAGGCCGGCTGCAGGCAGGACGCTTTGTTCTTGAACCGGCGAAGAATCCGATGGCGCTGGCTACGGCGGCTCCGGGAATGGCTGCTCAGTAATTGGCGCTGTCATTCCGAGCGCAGTGAGGAATCTGCTTTCTGCCTGGGCCGGCAAAGAGCAGATTCCTCGCTAAGCTCGGAATGAAAAGATTGAGAAAGCGGCTGGCAAGTGTACTGGCAACTGAACAACTGATGGCACGCTACGTTTCATACCGCGATTTCGACTGGGTCCTGCTGGGCTTCGTGCTCCTGCTCTGCGCTATGGGGATCATGGAGATCCATAGCGCCACCATGCACACAAAGTTCGCGGGGGCTCAGGTCAGGCAGACTTATTGGGTGGTCGCCGGAGTTGGAGCGATGTTCGTGATGAGCCTGGTGAACTACCAGGCGCTGCTCGACCAGATTCACTGGTTTTACTTTGCGGCCATCGGTTCCCTGATGGCGGTGCTGATTTTCGGCTCGAAGTACCTGGGAGCGCGGCGCTGGATCAAGATCGGCGGCAGTCACTTTCAGCCCTCCGAATGGGTCAAACTGATCCTGATTCTGGCCGTGGCCAAATATTTCGCCGACATGCGCCAGCGGGACCTCTCCTGGTCCGATTTCATGAAGGCGGGGGCGATCGTCGGAATTCCCATGCTGATGGTTCTGGCTCAGCCCGATCTGGGCACGGCTCTGACTTACGTTCCCATCGCCGTGATGGGGGTCTTCCTGGGTGGGTTGCAGTGGAAGCAAGGATTGGCCGTTGGTCTATTGGCAGTGGTGGGCGTCAGCGCGGTGTTCCTGGTTCCACGGGTGCACGTGCTGAAGTCCTACCAGAAGCAGCGGCTAACCAGTTTTATCGACCCCGAACTGGATCCGCAGGGGTCGGGGTACCAAGTTGAGCAATCCAAGATTGCCGTAGGTTCGGGAGGTCTGTGGGGCGGGAAAGGCTCGCAAACGCACGGGGCCTTCCTGCCGGTTCCGCAAACGGACTTCATTTTCGCGGCTTTTGCCGAAGAACATGGATTCGTAGGCGCTCTCGGGATTCTGCTGTTATACTTCATAGTGCTGATGCGCTTGACCCAGAACGCGCAAACAGCGCCCGACCGCGCTGGCACGTTCGTCGTGATGGGTGTGGTGGCTGTGCTTAGCTTCCATATCCTGGTCAACGTCGGCATGGTGGTTGGCTTTATGCCGGTCACCGGAATACCCCTGCCGTTGATGAGTTATGGTGGGTCTTCCGTATTGTTCATGTTCCTGGCGCTGGGGATGGTAATGAATGTTCGTATGCGCCGCTTTGTAAACTGACATCGGGTTACAGGAGCATAGACGGGGACGGCAAGGATGCAGTTGCTGCGCTTGGAGGCGCAGCCCCAAAATATCGATCGCCCTCGCGTAAAGAGGGCATTTCACCGGCCAGTCGAGTAGTCGAGGGCTGGGCAGGATTGAAGCTAAGAAGGCAGCCGGGCAGGGAACGGCCCCCCGACCCAAGTGGGTCTGAGAGTGCGGTCACAAACCCCGGCAGAATTTAAAGCGATAAGTGCAAAAGATTCCCAAGCTTATGCAGCGCGCCTGGTCAGGAGTCGCCTCCTGGGACCCAGGTCGTCCCCTATCCGGGGCGGCATCGCGACCTTCACTCCTCCCGCACCTTGCCTGACTCCACCCCGGTGAACCCCGCCCGACTTTTGAGCGAGTTGGGGTGGGACCGGAGTGTTTGATGAATAAGGAGCTATTTGTCTCTTCTACCCCTCACGAAACCAAGGTGGGGCTCGTGGAAGACGATCTGCTCGCGGAAATCTACCTCGAGCGCGAAAATGAATACACCCTCGCCGGGTCCATCTACAAAGGGCGCGTGACGCGCGTGCTGCCCGGCATGCAGTCGGCTTTTGTCGACATTGGCCTGGAGCGCGACGCCTTCCTGTACGTTTCCGATTTTATGGAGTTGGAGGAGCAGGACGAGGATCTTACGGACGCAGTTCCGGCCACTCGCGCCGTCCATGACCTGCGCCCGCAACCTGCGCGCGCGGAGTCAGCACCGGTCGCGGTGGATGCCTCAGAGGCTCACCCCTTGGAAGGCGGAATCGAACCAGTATCGGAGTCAGAGTTTGCCGAAGGAGAGGCTGCCGAGGCGCAGCCCGTCGCGCCTGCAGCCGGAGTACAGGAAGAGGGCACTGGCAGCGACGGTCAAAACCGCGAGCGGGGCGGTTGGAGGGGACGCCGCCGCCGTCGTGGCGGTCGTCGGGATGGCCGTGGCGATGGCAGGGAGCGTGGATTTGATCGAGGCGCCGATCGAGGTCCGGACCGAAGCGCGGACCGTGGTTCCGACCGCGGCCCTGATCGTGGAGCAGAGTCGCGTTTTGCGCGGCCGGAAAGTCCGCGCGCGTCAGAATCCGGAAGGACTCAGCCTGCAGGACCGCCTCCGGGGTACACGCCCATCATGCTGCCGGGAGAATCGATTTCGAAGTATCAGCGATTTGCCCAGACACAACGGCAGGCGCCGCCAGCTCACCAACATGCAACCGAAGTAGTGACGGAAGAAGCCGCCGCGCCGGAAACACCAATTGCGGCAGCGTTTCCCGACGATGAGCCGATTTTTGCCTCTGCGGAAGCGGGGGCTGAGCCTCTGCACGAAGAGCATGAGCACGAAGTCCGCGAAGAGGTGCAGGCGGTGGCGGAAGAACCTGCCGAATCTGCCTCGACATCGACCGACTGGAGTCGCGAGTTCCGGCGTGTGGAGGAAGTCAGTGTGCCTGCTCTCGGGTGGCCCGGAGAGGAACGCGCTTCGATAGAAGTGGAAGAGGTCCACGAAGCGGAGTCGGACGACAGCATTGGTTCGGTTCCAGAGCACAAGAATGAGCCGGTGGTTTCCCCACGGGAGGACGAGACCCCAGTATTTGCCGCTCCCGGCACGATGGAAGAAGAAACCATCGACGAAGAAGAGGCGGACGCGATCCGGTACGAATCTTCTTCCGACGAAGGTTACGATGAGTTTGAAGAGGAAACGCGCGCGGCCGGTCCGGAACACCTGAATGGCGAGGCTCGGGAAGTCGTTTCGGAGATCCACCAGTCATTGTTGAGCGAGTTGGGGCACGCCGAAGCTGGCGAAGCGCATGCCGCGGAAGGAACTCCCGCCGAAGGCGAGGATGACAGCGAAGAACTGGAACTGGAAGAGGCGCAGGCCGAAGCCGAAGCCATGCTGGACGCCGAAGCCCGCGGCAACGGAACCGTCGACGCCCGCGTGGAGGTTCGTGCTCCGGCGGCGACTGCAGGGTACACGCAGCGTGCACCGCGGCCGGCGTGGGAACGGCGCGGTCAGCGCGGACGCCGCGGCGGTCCCGGCGGTGGTGGTGGACGCCGTTTTCGGCGCCGCGAGTCGTCGCCGGTTCCGCTGATCAGCGACCTGCTGAAGGAAGGCCAGGAAATCCTGGTGCAGATCGCCAAAGAACCTATCGGCAAGAAAGGGGCGCGCATCACCAGCCACATCGCGCTGCCTGGGCGTTTCCTGGTTTACATGCCTACCGTTAACCACACCGGCGTGTCGCGCAAAATCGCCTCGGAAGAAGAGCGCCAGCGCCTGAAGCGAATCATCCAGAGCGAGCGCGAAAACGGACACGGCGGATTCATCGTGCGCACCGCCGCGCAAAACGCGAGCGAAGACGAACTTCGCGCCGACATCCGTTTCCTCAAGGGCCTGTGGCAGGACATCAAGAATCGCGCCGAAAACTCGAAGCCTCCAGCGCTGATTTACCACGATCTCAACGTGGTGGAGCGCGTGCTGCGCGATCAGGTCACTTCCGACTTCAACGTGATCTGGGTCGACACCGAACCGGAATACGAGCGGGTTCTACGCTTCTTCAACCGCTTCCAGCCCGCCCTCGTGAAGCGGGTAAAGCTCTACACCAAAGAGACGCCACTGTTTGAGCAGTTTGGCCTGGCCGAAGAAATGAACAAGGCGCTCAAGTCGAAAGTATGGCTGAAGAGCGGGGGCTACATCGTGATCAATCAGACTGAAGCCCTGGTCGCGATCGACATCAACACCGGCAAATACGTGGGCAAGACGCAACGCTTGGAAGACACGATCGTCAAAACAAACGTAGATGCTATTAAGGAAATTGTCCGGCAGATTCGGCTGCGCGATCTGGGCGGCATCATCATCATCGACTTCATCGACATGGATGAGCGCCGCAACCGCCAGCGAGTGATGCAGGCTCTGGAAGAAGAACTCCGCCACGACCGCGCCCCGTCGAAGACGCTACAGTTCAACGATTTCGGGCTGGTCGCGATCACCCGCAAGCGGGTGAAGCAATCGCTGGAACGCACCATCGGCGCGCCCTGTCCGTACTGCGAATCGACCGGATATGTGAAGTCGGTCACCACCGTGTGCAATGAAATCTACGTGGAGATGAGGAAGATTGCGAAACATTTGGAGCACGAAGACGTCATGTTGCGCGTGCATCCGGACGTGGCCAAGGAGTTGAAGTCCAACAACGGCCGGCTGCTGAACGAGATGGAAGAACTGACCACGCGCACCATCATCGTGAAGAGCGATCCGGCGATCCACCAGCAACAGTTCGACATCAACTGAGCGTTGGCCTTTGGTTTTGAAAGACGGGCAAAATCGCCCGTCTTTTTATTTTTCCACGAGATTTCGGATCTTCCGCGAGAAAAAGGCGATGAAGTGGTTGGCTGACCCTTCGGTCCTCGTTCCCGTATTCATCTCAGGACATGTGCATCACGAGCGAAGTTTTCGTCTGTTTTCGCGGGCAAATGTCGAATCGGCGGTTGGCGCAGCCCATAGCATCGCCGAAGTATACGCAACCGTCACCCGCCTGCCGGGCAAACATCGGGCGAGCGGACAGCAGGCCGTGACATTCCTGGAAATGATCCAAGAGCGGTTTCGTGGCGCTCGATGTTGCGGATGACCTTGCGACAATTCGTGAAGCGGCGGCCCTCGGGATCGCAGGAGGCACCACGTATGATGCGCTCGTTGCTGCTTGCGCGCTCAAGGCGAAAGCTGACGTGCTCTGCACGTGGAACATTGGGCACTTCTTGCTGTTGGGCGACGAGCGTGCCAGGAAAGTACGCACGCCCTAGGGTCAGTCTTAGCTCACGTTAGCCAGCGTCTTCACCGCACCGTCGGAGCGGCTGCGCAAATGCTGCACTGACTCATGGATCGCCTTGGCCGCCACGCCCGCGCCTCCCGTCTCGGCGAGGCGGGCCACACTGCCGGCTTCTTCGGTGGCGGTGCTCGCCATGTCCAGCAGCACGACCACAGCGTCGGCATGGAGCTTCCACAGCGACGACATCTTCTGGCTGCGCTTGAGTTCCTCGAGTTCCGTGGCGATGCGCGCCGAAATCGAGACCAGGCGGATCAGAGTGCGGGCCACGTCGGCGCGCAGGCTCTTCTCTTCCAGGAAGGCTGCGTTGTAGGCGTCCGCTTCCGCCGGCGATAAGGTCAGGTTGAAGAAACGCATGGGCACAACCTGGCGGTATTTTGGATCGGCCACGCGCACGAACACGCGAATGGATTCTTCCACGCGCCGGAGTTTGCCGTCTTCGGCCGAGATCTGCTGCGCCGTGACGGTCGGCGGCTGAAATACGGGAGCTGCGGGTGGGGCCTTCGGGGATGCGGTGCGAGCCGCCCGCGGAGCAGCCGCGGCGCTGCCTGAAGCGTGCGATGCACGCGCGGCCGGAGCCAGCAGCGACCGGCGGATCGGCGGACGCCGGTCCAATTCCTTCTTCAATTTTGAAACCCGGCGGAATTTCTCAAGCGCGCTGCCGTAGTCGGCTTCCAGCATCTGGTTCTGTTCAATCGCGGCCACGTGTTCTACCGTGACCTCCACGCCGTCGACCGTGGTCAGAATCGTCCCGCCCATTTCCTCGAGCGCCTGCCCGAATGTCTTGATCTCGGTCAGCGCCTTGGTGAACAGCTCGTCAAACTTCTTGCCAAACATCGCGTTGTAGGCCGAAACCGTGGCCAGCACGCCCGGGTGATAGAACGAAGCATCGAGCCACTGCTTCAACTCGCGCACGCGCCCGACGATGCCCGAATCGATCAGGGCGTTGAAGTCCCGGAAGCGGTTGACTTCTTCGCGCAGAGGATCGAAACGCCGCAGTAGCTGCACGTGCTCCTCGGGAAGGGAGGGCACATCCGTGTCAGCCAGGATTTCGATCAGGGCGATTTCAAAGGGTGACAGGGGCAGAGCGCCGTCCAGCGTGTAGCCGCTTTGTTCCCATTGCCCCGGCACGCGCGGATGCCGGTAGAGAAACGTGGCGATCAGATCGGTCTTGTCCCGGTTGACATCCGTGGGTACCCGCCGCCTCACGAAGTAACGCAACAAGGCCTCTGCTACTTCCGAATCCGTATCTGAGGTCAACGCCTGGCGCAGCATCGCTGGCGTGATAGCCATGTCGAGCATGTGCAGCCAGCGGTACATTTTGGTCAGGGTGTTGGGAAGCTCGCGTTCGGAATGGCGCAGCGCATCCTCGTCCAGGCCGCTGGGAACGGGCAGTTCCCCGCCCAGCGTGTCCGACATGAGCTTCTGGTAGAAGCCCTGAACGGTCGCGAGAATCGCTAGTTCAAACCGAAGATCTTCGGCCAATGAACGCCCCCGAGAGCAGATTTCTCCCTTATTCTTTACTAATGTTCAAGTAAAAACGAAAGGTTACCACCGGTGCAAGTTACGACTGGAGCGGTACTCTCAAGGGGAGAAGCGGGAGTCTCCCGGAAGGTCATGAACTTCCGCGACGAGTCAAAGTGGGCGCCTTGCGAAATTTAGGTGGTTTCGCCGTGAGCGTACCTGGCTTGAAATGCCACTGCCAGAATTCTGCTATCGCAAAGTCTTGTCATCCTGAGCCAGGGACCCGCCTTCAGCGGGTTAAAAGAGGAATGAACAGGCGGCATGTATCGAAGCTGTTCATTAGGAGGTGCCGTTCTTTGGCGCCGAAGGATCCATGCACTCCGCCAGTTGCACAGGTCCTTCGGCTGTCAAAACGGCGCCTCAGGATGACAACACGAGCTGGGCCGGCCACAACAACCCGGACACCGCTCTAGCTAGAACACGACGGTCTTGTTGCCGTAGACCAGGACTCGGTTTTCGACGTGCAAGCGTACCGCACGCGAGAGGACGATCTTTTCCAGATCGCGCCCCTTGCGGATCAGGTCTTCGACGGTGTCGCGGTGCGACACCCGCACCACGTCCTGCTCGATGATAGGACCATCGTCGAGTTCCTGTGTAACGTAATGGCTGGTGGCTCCGATCAGCTTCACGCCGCGTTCAAACGCCTGATGGTACGGCCGGCCGCCGATAAACGCCGGCAGGAACGAGTGGTGGATATTAACGATGCGGTTTGGATACCGGCTGACGAATTCGTTCGACAGGATCTGCATGTACCGCGCCAGCACGATGAAATCCGGCCGATGCGTCTCGAGCAGGGCGTAGGTTTGTGCCTCGGCCTGAACTTTATTGTCTTTGGTGACGGGAATGACCGCGAATGGAATTTTGTAGAACTCGGCCATGGGCTGAGTATCGGGATGGTTGGAGATGATGAGCGGAATCTCGCACGCCAGTTCGCCGCTCTGGTGTCGGTAGAGCAAGTCGACCAGACAGTGATCGTACTTGGAAACGAAGACGACCATCCGCGGGCGTTGCGAGGTTTGCGCCAGATGCCAGTTCATCGCGAAGGTTTCCGCGATTGGCGCGAAATGCCTCCCGAAGTCGGCGAGGTCGATGTCGAAATCCTTAGGATCGAACTCGACGCGCATCAAAAAAAGGCCGGATTCTTCATCGCCGTGTTCGTCAGCGTGCAGAATGTTACCGTTATGCCGGTAAACGAAGTCGGCAATGGTGGCGACTTCGCCCTTGCGGTCAGGACAACTAATAAGTAGAACGGCGCTATTCTTCATGAGAGTGAGGAAGAGCAATCGTCGTGCTGAGCAAAATGTGGCACCAGAAAAATCGAATGCCACCTAAGGCCACGCTGGCGCAAAGAATCAAGTGGCACAGGGAACACCAAAAGCACTGCGCGTGCGGGGTATACCGAAGAGTATAAAGAAGTACTTCGAGGGTGCAAACGACCGCAAGTCCAAGCACTGATGAGTCAGCGTTTCAGTTCCTTCAAGATTTCACGTGCGGCGTTCGCGCCCGAGCCGCCGGTCAGGCCCGCGCCAGGATGGGTCCCGCTCCCGCATAAATACAAGTTCCGAATCGGAGTGCGATAGCGCGCCCAATCCAGTAGCGGACGCATGGTGAAGAACTGATCCAGAGCCAGTTCGCCATGGAAGATCTGTCCACCTGTCATGCCGTAGACTTCCTCGAGATCTCGCGGCGTGATGATCTGGTGGGTCAGAATCAGTGCCGGCAGATTCGGCGCGTATTGCGCCAGGGTTGTCACCACGGTCTGGCCGAGCGCCCGCCGCTGCTCCTCCCAATCACCCTTCAGTTTGTAGGGCGCGTACTGCATGTAAATCGACATCACCTGCTTGCCTTCCGGCGCGAGCGTGGGATCGGTCAGCGACGGGATCGTGACCTCGAGGTACGGTTGGCGAGAGAAGTTGCCGTACTTGGATTCGTCGAAGGCTCGCTCCAGGTAGTCGATCTCGTTGCCGATGTGAATGCGTCCCTTGAGCGCCGCGGCATCGCCGTTCTTGAGCGCGGTGAACCTCGGCAGACCGGAGAGCGCGAGATTCACCTTGGCCACCGTGCCATTGCCGCGATAGTGCTGCAGTTTCTGTACGAAGTCAGGCGAAAGATGCGTGGCATCGGTCAGCTTCAGCAGAGTGCGCTTCGGATCAGCGTTGGAAATGACCGCTCGCGCGCGAATTTCGTCTCCGGTGGAAAGCAGCACGCCCGTGGCCGCGCCATCGTGCACGCGAATTTCGATGACCTCGACGCCCGTACGGATTTCCGCGCCTGCGGCTTTTGCAGCCGTTGCCATCGCCTGCGTAACCGAGCCCATGCCGCCCGCCGCAAATGACGAGGCCCCGGCGGGATGAGGATCGGCTGCCGCGCGAATCAGCAGAACCAGCGCGCTGCCCGCCGACCACGGGCCAAGAAACGTTCCGAACACTCCGCGGGCCGCAATCACCGCCCGCAGCAATTCCGTTTCGAAGTATTCCGACGCCAGGTCGGCCACCGCCATCGGCCCCCAGCGCAGCAACCGGAACATATCTTTCTTGCCCAGATTGCGGATGGCACGGCCGGTCTTCAACATGCTCCACAGATCACCGCTGCTTGGGTGGTCGATGTCCGGTGGCGTAGTAGCGAGTGCCTCGGCGATGACCGTGCTGATTTTCCCCAGCGACTGCTGAAACTCCGGATACTTCGTGGCGTCTTTCTGCGAGAAGGCACCGATCTCCTGCGCGGACTTCGCCGCGTCCTGGTAGAGCAAAAGCGCCCGCCCATCGGGCGAAAGAGCCGTCACGCAGACTTCCGGAGTGATCAGGCGCAGCCCGTGCTGCTGCAGTTGCATGTCGCGAACAATATCCGGTCGAATCGGTCCTGCCGTGTGCGCCAGGGTCGAACAGCGGAAGCCGGGATGAAACTCATCGCTAACTGCAGCCCCGCCGACTTGAGCGCTGCGCTCCAGAACCAGTGGCTTGAATCCTGCTTTGGCCAGGTAGAAGGCTGTAACCAGGCCATTGTGGCCGCCGCCGATGATCACGATGTCCCCTGCGCCTCCCTGGCTGTTCATAGGGCAAACTTTCTGCAACTCAGGCGAGAACGCCTAAACGTGCCGGTGCCGGAGGCAGAGGACACGAGGTCCTTCGACTGCGGTTTTGCTTCGCTTCGGGCGAAGCAAAATCCTCGCTCAGGATGACAATGCATACAGTTACGCGGCCCCCTTAATATCCTTCAGAATTTCGAGCGCTGCCAGCCGCCCGTTCGCTCCCATGATGCCGCCCCCGGGATGCGTGGCCGACCCGCACATGTACAGATTCTTGATCGGAGTCCGGTATTGCGCCCATCCCGGCACGGGGCGCAGGAAGAACAGTTGCTCGAGGGAGAGTTCGCCCTGGAAGATGTTGCCCTCACTCAATCCCCATTCGCGCTCTAGATCGAGCGGCGTGACGACTTGCTTGTGGATGATGATGTCTTTGATATTGGGCGCGTACTCGGCAATTGTATTAACCACCGTATCGCCGAAGCCTTCCTTCTGATCGTCCCAGTTCAGCCCGGGCCGCAGCTTGTAGGGCGCGTACTGCACGAAGCACGACATCACGTGTTTGCCGGGAGGCGCGACTGAAGGGTCAGTCAACGACGGGATCACCATGTCAATGTACGGTCGCTGCGAGAAGTTGCCGTACTTCGCATCGTCATAAGCGCGCTCCATGTATTCGACGGCCGGAGAAATGGAAATCGCGCCGCGCAAATGTGCTCCCGGTCCGGGCATGCATTTGAAGTTCGGCAGCGCGTCCAGCGCCATGTTCACCTTGCCCGACGAACCGCGGAACTTGTAGCGGTTGATTTCCTCAAGAAAGTCGCCGGGAAGGTGCTCGGGCCCCATGAACTTGGTGAACGTGAGCCGCGGATCGACGCTCGAAGAGACCACGTTCGCATAAACCTCGTCGCCGTTGGCGAGGACTACGCCCCTGGCTTTGCCGCCCTTCACGATAATCTGCGAAATGGCTGCCTGGGTGCGAATTTCGACGCCGGCCTCGCGGGCGGCGTCGGCAATCGCACTCGAGATCGCTCCCGTGCCTCCGCGCGCGAATCCCCAGGCGCGGAAGGCCCCGTCGATCTCTCCCATGTAGTGGTGCAACAGCACGTAGGCGGTTCCGGGAGAGCGTACGCCGAGAAAAGTGCCAATGATGCCCGAGGCCGACATGGTCGCCTTGAGCACGTCGGTCTCGAACCATTGATCGAGAAAATCAATGGCGGACATCGTCATAAGCTGGACTTGATTGTATTTGTCGTAGCTCGACATGCCCTGAAAGCGCCGCCCAATGAACAGCAGTTTCATCAGTTCGCGAGGATTGAGCGTGGTTGGATCGGGCGGCACCATGCTCAAAATCGGCTTCACGAACCGGCACATGGCCTGCATGGCCTTGCCGAATTCGTCGTAGGCCTCGGCGTCCACGCGGGAGTGGCGGGCGATTTCGCGGTGGGTCTTGCCGTGATCATTCACCCGCCACAGGTAGTCGCCGCTGGGCATGGGCGTGAACGTGCCGTCGAGCGGGAGAATCTCCAAGCCATGACGCGGGAGATCGAGATCCCGAATAATTTCCGGCCGCAACAGCGACACGACATAAGAGCAAACCGAGAACTTGAATCCCGGCACAATCTCTTCTGTGCAAGCCGCGCCGCCCAGCACGTGGCGGCGCTCGAGCACGAGCACTTTCTTGCCCGCACGCGCCAAGTACGCCGCGTTGACCAGGCCGTTGTGCCCGCCGCCAATTACGATTACGTCGTAGGAATTCGCCATGAGTCGTAGCTCTCAGCTTTCAGCCGTCAGCTCTCCGCTTTAATCAGCAGAGCGAACCGGGAAGACTTTCAGTTAAAGAAGAATGCAGACGTACGATAGCACCGCGATGGTTCAGAGGCCACTGGGAAGGACGGTCCAGCTTCTGAGGATGCTCCACAACAATGGCATAGTTTTGCGCATAGCTGACCGGAAGTCGAATCGACATTCTATCGGGAAGCGGCCGGTTTGTCTGCACTTTTGCAGCGCGGATGACTTTCAGTCACGCGACCGCCGGTTTGCCGCCCGAGCGCAGCGATGCATATAATCCGGATTCGATACTTCACTGGAAGTCGAGGCCATACCCTTGCCCATCGGAACCGCATTCCACGAGCGCACCTTTCCTCTCTGCCAAAGCCTGAATTACCGCGAATGGTCGGGCTACTACACGGTGAGCGTGTACGAAGTGCATCATGAGCACGAGTACAACGCCATTCGCAACGCGGCCGCGCTGATCGACATATCCCCCCTCTACAAGTATCTGATCACCGGTAAGGACGCGACCCGGCTCGTGAACCGGGTGATTACCCGCGACATCAACAAGGTGAAGGTCGGCCAGGTCATCTACTGCTGCTGGTGTGACGAAGAAGGCAAGGTCATCGACGATGGCACGATTTCACGCCTCGGGGAAAACGAGTATCGCTGGACCGCCGCCGACCCCAGCCTGCGCTGGTTCCGGCAGAATGGCCTGAACATGGACGTGCAGATTGAAGATATCTCCGAAAAAGTCGCGGCGCTCGGCCTCCAGGGACCAACCTCGGCGAAGTTGCTGAAAGCCGTGGCCGAGGCCGACATCGCCAACCTCAAGTATTTCCGCGTGACTCGCGGCAAGATTGCCGGCGTTCCCGTCGACATTTCGCGAACCGGCTACACCGGCGATTTGGGATATGAAATCTGGATGCCATGGAACGACGCGGTCAAAGTCTGGGATGCGCTGGCCGACAAAGGCAAGCAGTTCGATCTGCACGCCGCAGGCATGCTGGCTCTTGACGTGGCCCGCGTGGAAGCTGGGTTGCTGCTGATCGAAGTCGACTACACGAGTTCCAAGAAAGCTCTGATTCCGTCGCAGAAGTTCTCGCCCTACGAACTCGGCTTTGCCAGGATGGTCCATCTGGAGAAGGAAAATTTCATCGGCAAGCGGGCTCTCGAGCGTGATGCCAAGAACGGCGTGCCGCGCCAACTGGTCGGCTTCGAAATCGATTGGCCGGACGTCGAGCAGCTCTACGAACGCTACGGCCTCACTCCGGCCGCTCCGTCGCAGGCATCGCGCGTCGCGGTGCCGGTTTATTCAGGGGAGAGACAAGTCGGCAGGGCGACGACCACCAGCTGGTCCCCGACCCTGAAAAAGATGATCGCGCTGGCCAGCATCGAGACCCAGTCTTCGAACCCCGGCACTGAGCTGCAGATGGAGATCACCATCGAGGCGATGCGGCTGAAGACGAACGTGAATGTGACCAAGCTGCCGTTCTTCAATCCTCCGAGAAAGATGGCGACGCCGGTGTAGTGGTTCATATGGGGACAGCCGCCTCCGGCTGTTCGCGCGAACGCAGTTCGCGCTTGCCAATCGCTCCAAAGTTGATTCTGAAAGACCAGCCGGGCTTCGCCCGGCGGACAGCCGAGGGCGGCTGTCCCCACATAAGCTTGAGGCTTTGATCAAGTCCTGCCTCGGGGGAGCCCACTACGTGCAGCCCGCCGTTTTCCTGACCAGTAAATCCAGCCACCAATCAGCAGCAGAGCTCCGCATCCCCCGACGATTTTCAGCAGCGCCAGTGGCTTGTTCGGTTCATCGGGCTGCGGGATCAGGGACAGCGCGATCGTCAGTGTGGTGGTGAGAAATCCAACCGTCGCGACCAGTTTCGCGATGGCTGCCCCTCCTGGCACCCGGATCGCCTCCGGCCCGGCCGGCTCCGACTGCAGTTTGATCATCGCCGCGAACAAGTACAAGTATGGAATGAAGTAAGTAATCACACCCATGCTGACCAGCACGTCGTACGCGCCTTTCACACTGGTTCCCGCCTGTCCCAGAAAAATAAAAACCACGCCGAGCAGGAACTGGGTCAACAGCGCCACCCACGGAGTCTTCCAGCGCGGGTGCAATGCCCCGAACGCGCGCGGCAGAAACCGATCCAGTCCCGCGACGAACGGCAGGCGCGCGACCGCAGCCAGGTATGCCCCGGCCGCGCCGACATTGCTCAGCGCAATCAGAAAAGCTGCCAGCGGGAGGATTCCGGGATACCCCACGCGCGAGGCGGTCTTCGACACCGCCTGCACCAGTCCTTGCAGGCTGTTCACTTCACTCGAGGGCAAGGCCAGCAGCACGCAGACTGTCCCCAGGATGTAACAGATCGTGACTGTGATGCCGCCCGAAAGCAGAGCCAGGGGAATGGTGCGCCGGGCATTCTTTATCTCCTCGCCCATGAACGACGCGGTTTCGCATCCGCCAAACGCAAACGTCAGCACCGACCAGAAAATGATGTCGTTGAGATGAGTGCTCGGCACCATCGTATGCATCGTGAACGAGGTCGCCGACCCGTAACGATGCCACGCCACCAGTCCCATCACAATCACGATGGCCACTGGACTCCACATCGCGAGCGCGCCCACGTTGTGCAGCCACTTGCCCACGTCGAGTCCGACGATGTTCATCAGGGTGGCCGCGCTCAAGGTAAGCAGGGAAAAGACAATATAGAAAGTCGCGTTGCCGGAGAGATGCTGCCAGGCCGCCTGCCGCATGAAGAGCATGTTGCTCGCGGCAAAGTACAAGACGGCAGGGAAGTAAGGTAGATTGCTCGTCCAGTACGTCCACGCGGACATGAACCCGGAGAAGTCGCCGAAGGCGCGCTTGCTCCACACATAGAGTCCGCCCTCGTTCGGATAGCGCGAGGAAAGTTCCAGCACTGAAAGAGCTAGCGGCGTGTAGAAGCACAGCCAGGCCCCGATCCAGATGACGATCGAACTCGGACCGGCCGCCGCCGCCGTGGCGATCCAGCGCAGGCTGATGCCGGTGATTACATAAAACAACAGCAAGTCGCGAAATCCCATGACCTGCCGCGGGCGATTGGGGTCTTCCGCTTCCGCGAGCGAGACGCCGGGTGCGAGAAAGGCGCTGTTGTCTGCTTGCCCGTTCGGATTGGATTCGGTCAATGGCGTGTCCCGGGATCAGACTACAGCGAGCGAGAACAAATAACACCGACTCAAGCGCAGGGCAAGGCGAAACTGGAGTTTGGGTGATGTCCGAGTGTCCGAGTGCGATCCCGAGATGAAGTCGAGGCGCTGCCAGAACTTGTCATAGCATTCCAGACAAAGCCAGTCTCGGCCGTTGGTGTATCCCAATCGGTGAGCATCGTCATCTGATTATCTGATTCGAACAAATCCCAGCGGCAAATGACGCACTGATCGTTCTTCCAGCCGCCCTTCACGACCTCGAAGTTTGCCGAATCTTTGGCGAGAGTAGTGTCTAGAGACACCCTGTCCGACTGCCGCTCGGTGACACGATCGCGAGGCTTCCACGATGTTTTGCACCAGAGCCAGTTGTGGTGCTGGCACCGTCTGACTGCGCCGCGTACGTATTCCACTTCGAAGGGCGAACCGTGGATTGTTTTGCGCTCCCAGGCGGCGTAGCCATACCCCGGTTGCGCGAAGCCAGCGGACCTCTTTCGCTTTGTCGTACGCGCTCGTGACCTCGATGTTTGTTCGGAGTTGCTCGAGCTTTACATCGAATGGTTCGAGCAGTTCTGCGGCGAACCATCCTTTCTCGCGAAGGAGGCCGAAAAAGAGATGCTCCGAACCGATGTGGCGATGGTTCAAGCGTTCCGCTTCTTCCATCCCGTACTTTAGACTCTGCTTGCAAGCGTCGCTCAGAGGAAGGTCGACGCTTAGGGCAAAGCGGAGAGAGAGAATAGTAAATAAAATGGTTTTCAAGGAAAGGAGCCTACGGTTGTTGGTCAGCGTAAGTCTCAATAGGAATCGCTAGGACCACCCAGAACGCCTTCAATCACTGTCATCAAGGATCGATGATCATCACTGCGAGCACTGCCATCCGAAAATGTCGGGACCACCGCGAAGGGCCGTTTGGTGCAGATTGCATTCATTGAGCCGCCACGAGTTCGCCGACAAATTGCCCTAGATCCAGCGCCTCAACTCCTCTAGCGATCGCGGCAGTAGGAACCTGAAGGCGGGACTTCCGATGGACCACGATCAATCTTTCTGCTCGTTTTCGCAGCGCGCGCTGAAGAGAGATCAAGGGGATGCCATGGGCGGGCGGACAATCTTCGCGGATTTCGCTTCTACCAGCCACTTAGCGTGGGCCGCACCGCTCGGTGCCATTGGCGGCCGGTGTGGGACATGACACAAGGTCGGACGGCCGTCGTACATGCCGTGATATGGATAACGGGCGCACTTGCCATGCTAGTACGATTGATCTCCCTTTGCGCGCAGAGCGTCGCGATCGTCGAGCCCTGCCGACCGTTATGATGCGATATCCAGCTTCATGGCAGATGGTATACCTGTGAGCTTCGACAGCAGGCATCCCGCTCCCGCAGTTGGCGGCGTCCTTTATCCGCGTATCTTGCTTCCTATTGGCATTGATCGATTACTCAACCGACAAGAATTGGATGCTGTCCTGCTTCATGAAAGGGCCCGTGCCAAAAGAAGCGACAATTTGATCCGCCTGCTCTACGAAGTTTCGTTGTGCGCCTTGTGGTTCCATCCGCTCATCGGGCTCGCGGGAATGCGTATGGCACTCTATCGCCAGCTCTCCTGCGATGAATCTGTCATCCAGCGGGCGCAAGGACAAGCACTGGTTCGAGCGCTCTCCAAACTTGCAGTTTCCGAAGAAACGATGTTTCTCCGAGCGACAGCCTGGTCGCATCCGAGCCATCGCTTGGCGCGCCTCGCCGGGTCGGCACAACCGGCACACCGCCTAGCAAGCCTTCTACTGACCCCGTTGTTCGCCGCTGTGATCGTGGGCGGCGTCTTTGGAACGGTTACACCCACGGCCTGCTGTTTCGTCATAAAACACTGACCACTGCACAATTCTTGCTTACCGACGTGACCCTGGCCCGTCTAATTGTATTGAAAAACGTACTATGTAGTAATATAACCGCAGTAAGTAGTAGGAAAAGAAGTGTTGAAAAGATGAAACAAACACGAATCATCCTCCTGCTGGTGTTGCTCATCCCATTCACGGACGAACTTGCGGCGCAATCGCCAGAACAAGCGACATTGGTGAGGGCAGGCCGGCTGCTCGATCCACGGACAGGGAACGTGCTTTCACCCGGGGCGGTGTTGATCGAAGGGGGCAAGATCAAGGAAGTAGGAGCGCCTGCGCAAGTGCAAGCGCATGTACCGGCCGGCACCAAAACCATTGATTTGGGTCGCGCGACACTTTTGCCCGGGCTCATCGACGGCCACACGCACTTGCTTCTCGATGTGATTGTCCCTCCGGAAGCCGAGATCGCGCGCCACTCCAATGGCATATTTGCGCCCTCACAACTGTTGGCAATAGCCGAGTCGCCCACTAAGCGCGTCTTGCTGGGGGCGCAATTGGCGCGCGAAGACCTGGAGAGCGGCTTTACTACCGTGCGCAATCTCGGACACTCCGGTGTGGACGGCGATGCCGCTCTGCGCGATGCAATCAACGCCGGCCGCATTCCCGGCCCCAGGATCCTGGCATCGGGACGCAAGATTATGGCGCTCGGTAGCTATGTTCAGAATTTGAATCCCGCGCTTGCCGAAGCGATTCTCCAACAGGAATTCCTGCCGATAGACAGCCCCGACCGAGCACGGCAGGCAGTACGACAGAACGTCTTCTATAACGTCGATGTCATCAAGGTGACAGTCGGCGGGGACATCTCAGTCCCTGAACTGACGGCGGTTGTCGAGGAAGCACATCGGCAGCACCTCAAGGTCGCCGTGCACGCTATCGATACCCCCAGTATTCAAACTGCCATTGACGCCGGCGCAGACTCTATCGAGCATGGCGATCAAGTAACCGATGAGCAACTCAAGCAGATTCACGATAAAGGCATCTTCTTCGACCTGACGCCAACTTTTGCTGGCAGCTTTTTTATGAAAATGAATGAGCTCAGCATAGTAATGTCCCCCGCCTTCCGCGCTAGGAATACCGAAGCCGATGCCCGCGATCAAAAACACTACGCTGATCTGGTTCCGCGGGTTTTGAAGTCAGGAGTGAAGTTTGCGGCTGGGTCTGACATGGGCTGGTTCTATCCGGGAAAAACTCGCGGGCAGAACAGCGTTGCGACCATCGTTAATTTGCGTGAGGCCGGCATGCCGGCTCTCGACGTGATCCGTGCCGTAACCGTCAATGCGGCGGAGATGCTGGGTTGGCAAGACCGCGTGGGTGCGGTCGAGCCTGGAAAATTTGCTGATCTGGTTGCGGTTGCGGGAGATCCGATCGCGGACATATCCGAGTTGGAGCGCGTTCGCTTTGTAATGAAGGATGGCCAGGTGATCAGGAACGAGTTTGCGTCTCATTGAGGCATTGAGGCGCGAATGAGTCGACGGTCCCAAAAAGTCGAGGAACTGAAAATCATGAAGCGAAAACGAATCTGCTTGCTTTTGGCAGCATTTATGTCCACAGCCGCTGCTTTGGGCGCGCAGCCAGTGAACGGTGTCAGCGCTCCCGCGGACATTGTTTACGCGCGGCCCGGCCAGCTCGTTGACGCAGGGGTTTTTCGGTTGAATCTCTACTGCATGGGTAGCGGCTCGCCTGCGGTCGTCTTTGATTCCGGATGGGAAGACTGGGCGCCCGCGTGGTCGAAGGTGCAGCCGGAGATCGCCAAGTGGACGCGCGCCTGCAGCTACGATCGCGCAGGAGCTGGATTTAGCGAACCTGGCCCCATACCGCGCACCAGCGTGCGTATCGCCGAAGAGTTACATACGGCGCTGCACAACGCCAATCTCAGCGGGCCCTACATTCTGGTAGCTTCCGCCTTCGGCGGGGACAATATGCGGGTGTTCGCGGACCAGTATATGCCGGAAGTCGCGGGACTGGTGATGGTCGATGCGGATCCCAACGAATTCGAACCGGCGGCGACGGTGGAAGAGCAGCATCGCCGCAACGTTGGCATCAGTGGCATCATCTCTCAGCTCGGCGCCTGCCGTAACGCGGTCGCTGAACATAAGCCCTTGCCCATGTTGCCGTCGCGTCCTGGCCAGCCGCAAAGCACCTGCGCGCAACAGTTTTTTCGCGGCTTGCCGGAGGCGGAATGGTCTCCGGAATTGAATGCCAAACTTTTGGAGATTGCGCAGACGAAAGTCGCGATGTATGACGCCTACATCTCCGAAATGGAGCGGACGCCATGGGATGAAACCTACCTGCAGCAGCACCGCCGCTCATTTGGTGTGCGGCCCATTCGCGTGCTCACCTCCGGCAACCAGGGTGTCGGCCATCTGGAAACGAAGCCAGCAGACGCGCCGGAGCAGGTGAAATACGAGCGCGACACCACGCGGGCACAGGCGCGCTGGCTCGCACTATCGTCAAATGCCAAACAGATATTCGCCCGCCACAGCTCGGAATACATCCAGTTCGACGAGCCGGAAACTGTGATTAACGCTATCCGCGAAGTGTATGACCAGGCAAAAAGAAGATCGCCAGCTGACCACCGTAACTAAACGATGACTGAAAATGTAGCCAAACCACCCTCGGAGGCCCGGACGAAACTGTTTGCCCCTGCACTGGGATCCGAGTTGCTTCTCGCAGTCCCAAACACAGTGAGGACGCAGACATCTCCGCCGCAGCGATCTTCACCTACGGCATCCGGCGCGATGAGTTGCAAAAATCTGAAAAATCCGATGAGGTACTCATGAGGAATCCATTGTGGAAGCAATCCGGGCTCGTACTGGCCGCCGCCATTCTCGTTGCCGCCGGAACGAGCATCAGCAGTCAAGCGCAATCACAGAATCAACCTGCCGCTCCGGCAGTTACGCGTGCTGATGAAATGCTGAAAGCATGGAATCAGATCGGGAACAAACTCATCGCCATGGCGCAGGATTTTCCTGAGGACAAGTACGATTTCAAGGTCCAGAAGGACGAGCGCACCTTTGCCCTGAATCTTCTCCACGCCGCCGCTCTGGATTTCGTCCTGATACGCAGGATTTCCGGATCAAACCTCGGGCCCGACTTCGGCGAGGGCGACAATCCTTCGCGTGATCGTTTCAAGACCAAGGCCGAGGTCGTCAAATTTGTGCAGGAGGCCGTCGCTGACGGAGCGAAAGTGATTCAAGAGCAAGGCGACGCAGGGCTGGACAAGACAACGAAATTTTTCGGCAACCGGCTGGCCCACAACTCCTACATCTGGACCTCTGCTATCGAACACAGCGGCGAGCACTACGGCCAGCTCGTCGTCTACTATCGCGCGAACAACCTGGTGCCGCCAGACTCGCGTCGGCAATGAGGCCCTGAAAACGAATAGTCATCGCGCCGGAAGTGAGTTGTTGAAGCCAGTCGCGATAATTCCTGACTCCAGCATATCGGCAGCCCGGAAGCGTCAAAATGGCCGCCATCTCCGATCGGTCCAAGAACGCGGCTTGGTGGCGTGATTGGGCGAGTCCAACCATGAATGCAGCTTTTTTGCCGGGATGAGGGGCAAACAGGGAGTAATCGGGGAGTTGCGTTCTGATCGGCCACTAGTCCGGCCACGGGGACTGATCAGATCGATGGGGCGCTGGCAAGGAGCACGGCTGACACTGGGGCCGATGCTTAGGCGAACATCGGCGCTGGTCACAAAATGGTCACAAAACCGGGGCCGCTCTGCCGAGTTAAGTTGTTGATGACCGGTAGGGATAAGCGGGTAGTACGCAGCCCTGAAAAGGTTGGCGGCGGGAATGCGAGAACGAGTCCGTCAGTTAGGTGGCAGTTTGGAGATCAACTCTCTGGCAAACGGGAAACACACTGTCATAGTAGCTCGCTTGCCGGTTGTCAGTCGTCGGGATATTTCGATTGCGTGAACCAAACCCATTGGCAGTCACCGGCACTGCAAAGATGTTCGCTTGGTTTGGGGCAGGAGAGCCTGCTTGTTGCTCCGCACTTCTTTCCGACAAATGTTGGCGACACTGATGCTGTCGTGAATCTTATCGTCGAATCAAGAAAAATTCCAAGACACAGACGCTCAGACCATTGCGCCATCGAGCAGCTCAATCCTTGGCTTCCCGCCCAATATCCTGGTGATCCGGGAACATCTTCCACGAGAATGCTCTTGCAGGGGGATGAAATGCAGTGACGCGACTTTATTCGTTTGCTTCTTTGTATTAACTCTGATTAACTGTATTGAGCCAGCTATAGTTAATAGAACATGGGGTTGCATGCATGAGGTTCGTGGTTCGCTGGGGCATCGTTCTAGTGCAAGTGTTCGCTCTTTTCTCAGTCGAAGCTCTGTCGCAAGGAGAGACAACGAGCGCCATCGTGGGTCAGGTGTCCGATGGTGCTGGTGCCGCATTACCCGGCGCGATGGTTACGGTCACCAATCGGGAGACAGGAGGGATACGAAAAGCAAAGACCGATGGCGCAGGCCGATTCTACTTCCCGCAACTGAAGCCGGGCGGTTACTCGGTCCGAGTCGAGGCGCCGGGCTTCCAGCTCCAGCAGAACGACAATGTGTTCTCGGGCCTGGGTCAAAAACAGACCGTCGATTTTCGGCTCAAAATTGCGCAAGCGAAAGAAACCGTTGAAGTCGGCTCAGAGCCTCCTCTTGTAAACCCGGAAGATGCCAACACCTCCACCAACCTGAATGCTCCAGCCCTCGAAGATCTGCCCAATCCCGGTGGCGACTTGACTTACCCGCTACAATTCGCACCCGGGGCTCTCATCAACACAGCGGGCAGTGGCAACGATTTCGTCGGCGGAACCAACGGCTATGGCAACGTGGAATTCAACGGTCTGCCGGCTCTTTCCAATGGCTACATCGTCGATGGATTGGAAACCAACGATCCGCTGACGAACCTCAACAGTGGGCTCTCTACTAACCTCGTGCTCGGACTAAATTCGATCTCCGAAGTGACCGTGAATACTCTTTCCTATTCCGTGGATCAAGGCCGCTACGGGGCGTCGCAGGTCAACTACGTCACCAAGTCCGGCACCAACCAGTTTCACGGCAATCTCTATGAGCTGTGGAATGGCGCGGTCCTGAATGCAGCGGATTATTTCACGAATGCGACTCCGGGGAATCACAAACCTGGAGCAACGGTGAACCACTTTGGAGGTAGTCTGGGCGGTCCGATTCTCCGCGACAAACTGTTCTTTTTCTTTGACAGTGAGTGGGTTCGGATTGCTCTGCCCATCGTGACTGCGACTACGGTTCCTACTGCGGCATTTCAACAATACGTCTTGCAACAGCTTCCGCTTGGCGGCACGGATTCGGTCACCGGATCAATCTATCCCGCTGCTCCGCAATCGGTACCGTTCTATCAAAAGATGTTCTCGCTCTACAGAAGCACCAGTGGATCGCCGCTCGCCGTGCTCGGCTGTCCGTTCGACGTTGGCCGAGGTCCACCTGCAATTTCCAACGATGGAAACGGCTGCGCCAACCGGCAGAGCGTGTCCCATTCCAGCGACGACCACGAGCAAGTGCAGACCGCTCGCATCGATTACAACCTCAACGAAAAGAACACAGCCTGGTTTCGCTTCCAACTCGACAACGGCGTGCAAGCTGCCTATACCGATTCAATCAATCCTTTGTTCAATTCTGTGTCTCCCCAACCTCTCTATTCTTTTGCGGCGGGATATACCCACGTCTTTTCTCAGCATCTGGTGAACTATTTCAACCCAGCCTTTTCCTGGTATGAAAGCCTGTTTGGACCAGAGGACTTTCAGAAGACGCTCGCGGCATTCCCGATCGTCTTGCAGGGCAGTGGCGCCAATGCGCCTTTCACGACGGTTGGCGGGTTGGACAATACCTGGGTTCAGGGAAGGCGCGCCTCCCGCTTCTTCATCAACGACAACCTGGCGTGGAGTCACGGCGCGCATGAGCTTCGCTTCGGAACCAACATGAGAATCTTCCGGCTCAATGACTACGACTTCGGCGAGGGATCGGTTGCGACCGTCACCTACACCACGCTGCCGCAGTACATCTATGGAGTCGCATCAACGGCGACGAAGACGTTCCCCAGGTCTGCCAATGAGCCTTTCAATTTCCTCAATCTCGATCTCTACGCGCAGGACGCTTGGAAAGTTACCCGCAACTTGACTTGGACTTTCGGCGTGCGCGATACCTTCAACTCGAATCCGCTGAACCCGCATCACCAAATTGACCGGCTGCGCGGATCCTTCGCATCCATCTCGCACGATGTAAATCAGCCTCTAAACCAAGCGATTCAGACCGGCCTCGGTCATGTTTTCGCGTCAACGCCGCTCTCGATTCTGCAACCGCGAATGGCCATCGCGTGGCAACTGGAACCGAAGACCGTGCTGCGCTCCGGCTTCGGCATCTTCAGCGATATTCTGCCGGGCAGCGTCGCCGACTTGGTCGGCGTGAACCCGCCATACGTGCAGACCTTCCAGGGAGGCCTTCTCGGCACAGTGGGCGGCATGGCTCTTCCGCCCGGAGTGCCCAACAGCGCCGTGGATGCGACCGTAGCCGCCAATCATAGGTTTGCTGCCGGATTTCCGACGGGCCAGCTCGACTGCGTCTCGACGCTGGCAAATGCCGCAACCTGTCTTCCCCCGGTTGCGATAATCGCTGTCCCGGATGGCACACTCCACGCGCCCTACTTCATGGAATGGAGCCTCGGAGTCGAGCATCAATTCGGGACCAAGGCCAGTTTCCAGGCTCAATACGTCGGCACCCGCGCCGTGAACCAGCCCTATCTGACGCAAGTGAACGGCTATCAAACGGTGTGTCAGGGATGCTTTGCGCCATTCCCCTATCTGCAGCCGACCGATCCAAGATTCGGCGCAGTGACCCAACTTTCCACCGGCGAGAATAGTCATTACAACGGCCTTCAACTCACGGCCATGAAACGCCTCGGGCACGGCCTGCAGGGTCAGGTCAACTACACCTGGAGCCGCTGCCTGGATACCGTCTCGAACGGAGGATTCCTGCAATTCTCCGCTGGTGGGATTCTTTCGCCTCTTCCGGGAGAACTGGCCCGCGATTACGGGCCCTGCGACTACGATGTCCGGCATAATCTCAATGCGCAGTACATATATCAGTTGCCCATGCGAGTGCGAAACCAGGTGTGGGGATACGCGTTGAATGGCTGGCAGATCTCAGGCACCGCGTTTTGGCACAGTGGCATTCCGTTCTCGGTGCTGAGCACGCCGTACTCCGCGAACGGAAATGGAATTGTGCAGGGCAGCGGTCCGCAGTTTGCAAGCGTCGTTTCGGGGGTGCCGCTCTATCAGCATCACGCAATCCAGGGCGTAACCCAACCGGGTACACGCCAGTGGCTCAATCCCGATGCATTTGTGTCGGCAGTCGACCCGAGCACCGGAGAATGTTACGGCGGCGACGGTCAACAGAACTGTCGGTTCGGCAACTTGGGCCGCAACGGCTTACGCGGTCCGGAGTTCTTCTGGAACGACTCTTATCTGACGAAATGGTTCCCCGTGACCGAGCACGTGAAGCTACGTTTCGAATCGCAGTTCTTCAACCTCTTCAACCATCCAAACTTCGGGTTTCCGAGCATGGTTCTGGCGGGCATTCCTGGAAAGCGTTCGACGCAAACCGGATTTGGCGCGCTGACCTACACGACCTCTCCGCCGACCGGCCTGCTCGGAGTCGGCCTCGGCGGAGATAGCAGCCCACGCATGATCGCATTTCAGCTTCGTTTAGAATTTTGAGGGCGTCGGAAATGTCGGCTTCCGGCGATTCAATTCGAGGAGGCCGCGGGTTCGAGTTCCGTCGCTTTCGCCGGCTTTCTATGACTTTGGCCTCGGGGGATATGCGCTTTTGAGTTTGCAAATAATGCTGATTGCAAACGGACGAACATCTATTTGAAGAAAGCGCTTTTGAATGCCTCGTGCCGTTGACGCGCTGTATTTAGGATCTGATCGAACTCTGGTTCGCGGCGCAGATCATTCAACAGCGGGTCCTGGGAAAGGTACGGATAGCTGAAGAAGCCAGATTCAACACTGGTGCGCAGCACACGTTTGGCAGAGGTGTGGTCTCCCAAGACGGCATAGGCTTGCGCGATCTTGTATGTGCCTTCCGGGTCGCCGACTCCCCGGTCTCTGATTTTTCTCTCCAATGCGTTCAAGAGATCCAACGCTTCTGTCTTGCGCTGGTGAATCGAGTCACTGAGGGCCTTGCCGATTCCCGTATACAAAGTGGGATCGAGGTCGTATGCACGATCGAAGTCTCGTGAAGCCTGGTCGAACTCCTTTTCGTGGAATTCTCCAAAGCCACGGTAAAAGAGAAAGAATGAGGAATCGTCGACTGGCAAGCTGTCGAGAAACTTCTGGTATTGTCCCAAATAAAGGTAGGTGTTTAACACCGAGCCGTTGGCCTTGACCAAGGGATTGAGTTGGCGCGCCCGCTCGCACTCCGCGACGGATTCGTCCAACATCCCGGCGAATCGGTAGGCATATCCCAATTCCCAGTGAGCAGCGGCATAGTTGCCATTCGTCTTCAAGGCGTCACGCAACAGCGGCACAGCCTGCTCAACTTTCCCGGTGTCTACCAAGAGGTTGGCGAGGAACATTTGCGCATCAAGTAAGTTCGGTCGTATCGCCAAAGCCCGCTCGTACGCGGCTTGGGCACGGCGATATTGCTCGCGGCCGCCAAGCTCGAATGCTGCGTCTGAAGTGTATGATGCCCCCAAGTAGGCCCAGGCCGGTGGGTAATTGGGATCAATTTCAGTGGACTTTTCAAGCATCTTGATCGCCAGGGGGAATTTGTGCTGTCCATGAAAATCGAGTCCCTGCAGAAAGTATTCGTAAGCGAGTGGTTTAACCACGGCTTCCGGCTTTAGACGCTCCGCTTCTGTCGGAGACAAGGTCAACTGCAATTCTGAGATTAGTTGGCTGGTAACTTTGTCCTGGACGGTGAGCAAATTGTCATACTTCAGGTCGATCACCCCTTGACCTAAAATCTTCTCGGTTTTGGCATCAACCAGTTGGTAGGTAATCCGCAAGTTGTCGGCGTCTCGAATGAAACTTCCCGTGAGAAGGGTATCCACTTTGAGATCGGCAGCAACTTTCTGAAGATCAATGGCCGTCCCTCGATACTTCTCAATCGCGGCCGAAGGACGAACGCTTAGGGCGTTTACATAGGCCAATTTCGTGATTAGTACATCTGCTAGAGACAATCCGAGGAAGTCGCTGTTCGAATCCTGGCCATGATTTTGCAGAGGTAGGATAGCGAGGCTCCGGGGACTCAAAGACGGCTGTTTCGCAGATCGAATGTGAAGAAACTTCGGCAGGACGATCACACCAAGGAGCAGGGCGAATCCAACGGAGGAGAGAAAGATGAGCCTGCTGGTTCGTGGTCGGGTTGATCCCAGAGCCGCTACCTTGGGGAGCTCTCCTTCCGTAGGTGGTCGAGCGGAAGGCAAGGAAATCTCGCCCACTCTACCCTTTGAATCCACAGGTAGTGAATCGGTAGATGCAAGCTGGCCCACGAACCGGTAACCGCGCCGCCCTACGGTCTCAACGAACAGTGGTTTTTCGGCAGAGTCTCGCAGCGCATCCCTCAGCTTGCTTACGGCCACTGCTAGGCGATGGTCGAAATCGACGAAGGTATCCGCCGACCAGAGGCGTTTGCGGAGTTCTTCACGGCTGACAACTTCTCCCGCTGATTCCAACAACGCAGTCAGGAGCAGAAACGGCTGTTCTTGCAGCCGTACTTTGCTGCCATCTCTTCGTAGCTCGCCAGCGCGCAAGTCTACTTCGAAATTCGCAAAACGTACCAGTGATGGGAGGGTAGACGGCATCGGTGAGCTTCACATGCAGGTGAGTCTAGCATGCCCCAGAACTCAGTGCGATACCTACATCACATAGCGAACAAAAGAGTTATCAGGGGATTGAGAGGGGATTGAAGGAGAGGTGTCGGAGCATTGACGGTCACCAGTTGGTCAGGCACAAACATTCGGGTAGTGAGCCTTCCCATAAGGCACGCAGGGGAAGGGCGGCGGTCGCCCGCCAGTCCATCCATTGAATAGAACTGAGATCCTGGAGGACTCGTGAAGTTCAGTCGGAAAACCACACGAGGTGTGAAGTATTGCGCGTGGGCCACTGCCGTGTCCGTAGGACTGTTGGGGTCGGTCACACTTGGCCCTTCCTGTGCGTATGCCCAAGCGGAAGTCGATCCCGATCACTTCGATTCGTCAAGTACGGAACAGATCCCGCAAGCGAGAACTGCTGACAGGAAGGTTATCGTGACTCGGTATGACCGCGCCTTCTCACTACCATACAGCGCACTATGCAACGGAAAGGAGCTAGCTCCGGGAAAATACTCCATCTCGCTTCGTTCCGACGGCAATGTTGGGCAGGCGGCTCTTTATCAAAAAGGTCACGCCGTAGAAACCGCCGGCGTCGTTCAGACGAAAGCGCCCAAACACCACGATGAAGTAGTAGTCGTGGAGCACAACAAAAACGGGCGAACGATTTCGGTTGTCCGAGTCCGTGGGTTCGATTTTGTTTTTGATCCGAAACATTCGGCAGATCCCTCACCAGACAGCAGGCCGAAACGCAGGGAGAAGCTGCCGCTGACAGCGATATCCACAAATGAAATCGCAAACCGAGCTCTCTCCCGAGGGCCGATGAAGCCGTAATGGTGCACGAGGGAGCAATGAGCCGGACGCTTCGTGCAGGCAGGAAACGCGCCATCGTATTAGGTGGAAGCATGGCCGGACTTCTGGCCGCTCGGGTACTGTCCGACCATTTCGAAGGAGTCAGCTTGATCGAGCGCGACGCATTGCCGGCGTTTGCCGAGCAGCGCCGTGGCGTACCGCAGGGCCGCCATACCCACGGCTTGCTCGCGAGCGGCAGGAGTGTGCTGGAGAAGCTTTTTCCCGGCATTTCCGAGGCGCTGCTGAAAGCGGGCGCTGTAGCCGCTGACATCGTGCGCGACTCGCGCTGGTTTTTCGAAGGCGCCTGTTTAAGCCGCCCTCGGAGTGGTCTAACCGGCTTGCTAATGACGCGGCCTTTGCTGGAAGCGGTGGTGCGCGAACGAGTTCTCGCGAACCCGAAGGTTGTCCGGCGCGACGAAGTGGCTGTGGAAGAGTTGGTGGTGGACCGAAAGTCGGGGCGAGTAACCGGTGTGCGAGCCGGCGGGCAAACGCTCTCCGGCGACTTGGTCGTGGATGCAACGGGGCGCGGATCTCGCTCGCCACAGTGGTTGGAATCCTTGGGGTATGAAAAACCGGTCGAAGACATTGTTCAGGTGGGGTTGGGCCACACGACGCGTTTCTTCCGGCGGAAGCCGACCGACCTGAATGGTGACAAGGCCGTGGTCATTCCACCAACCCCGAAAGGCAAACGTGGCGGGGTGATGCTGGCACAGGAGGGGGATCGTTGGACCGTTACTTTAATAGCTCACTTTGGAAACTATGCCCCGGAAGACCTTGATGGGTTCATCGCGTTTGCAAGGACCCTGCCTGCGCCATATATCCATGACGTCGTGTCTCGCAACGAACCACTGGGCGAAGCCGCTTCAGCTAGATTTCCGGCCAGCGTTTGGCGGAGATATGAGCTGTTACCGCGTTTCCCTCCAGGCTATCTCGTATTCGGCGACGCCATTTGTAGCTTCAACCCGAGATACGGGCAGGGCATGTCTGTCGCCGCGCTGCAAGCCGTGGAGTTGGAAAACACGCTCGTTTCAGGTGACGGCGACTTGGCATTGCCAAAGACCTTCTTTCGTCGGGCAGCTAAGGTCGTTGCGATTCCCTGGACGATTGCGGTCGGCAATGATCTGCGCATTCCCGAGACGGTGGGCCGACGTACTGCGGGCGTGAAGCTCATCAACTGGTACATTTCCAAGTTGCATAAGGCAGCTCATACCGATCCGGTTGCGGCGCTGGCTTTCCACCGAGTCGGAAACCTGCTTGCTCCTCCGCCGAGCATTATGCATCCGCGTATTGCGATCCGGGTGCTGTGGGAAAACTTGCGGCCGTCGCGAACTGCCGCAACCTGATTGGGCTTTGATGGCAAAGATGAACTGGGAAAACGGCCAGAAGAAACAGGGAGAGCAAATGTCAGCTGTAACGATATCGACTCACGGTGTGATGGAAGGAGGCGGCTCCTATAATCTGCACGCCAAAATTCCCGCTGGTGGAGGTAGTTTAGCATTGCCCTACTTGGAGAAGGCGGCGCAATCCTGCACAGTCCCGCCGGGAAACGATCCAATCGTTATCGCAGACTACGGTTCTTCACAAGGGAAAAACTCTTTGGCTCCCATGCGAGCGGCCATCCGCTGCCTGCGCGAGCGTGCTGGCTCTGAGCGAGCCCTAATGGTTGTTCACATCGATCAGCACGCGAACGACTTCAATACTCTCTTCGATGTACTGCACCGAGATCCTGAACGGTACTCGACGGATGATCCCAATATTTTCCCGTCTGCCATCGGAAGATCGTTCTACGAAAACGTGTTTCCAAGAGAACAGGTTGACCTAGGGTGGTGCTCCTATGCGGCGGTCTGGCTCAGCCGAGTTCCGGCGTTAATACCAGGCCACTTTGTGATGCTCGCCAGCACAGCAGACGTACGAGCGGCGTTCGATCGCCAAGCAGCTGATGACTGGAGATTGTTTCTATCGCTACGCGCACGGGAGTTGCGCCCAGGTGGCCGACTGGTAGTCGTGCTTCCAGGTCTGAGTGATAACGGTGCATCAGGATTTGAATCTCTCTTCAACTGTGCTAATGGAGTTCTCGAAGAGCTGGTCCGTGAGCGGGCTATCGGAGACGACGAGCGAAAACGGATGGTCTTGGGCGCGTGTCCGCGACGACGAGCCCAGCTTTTAGAGCCGTTCAGCGCGGATGGTCAATTCCAGTCGCTCTCGGTTGAACGTTGCGAGCTCTTCGACTTGCCGGACGCAGCTTGGGCTGACTACCAACTGGACGGCGATGTAGAAGTGCTTGGCAGCCGCCACGCTGCATTCTTCCGCGCAATTTTCGTTCCGTCTCTCGCTTCGGTGGTTGGCGATGCCGGCAGGCGTCAAGCGTTCGCCGACTCCCTGGAACAAAAACTGAAGCAACGCCTGTGTGAACGCCTCACCCCGTTTCACTCGTTCGTCCAGGTTATGGTGCTCGCCAAGCGAGGCTCTGCCGTTACTCCACCAGCGAGGAGCGACGAGTAGAAATGAATTTTGACAATAAGAGTTTGGCCCGCGATCAAGCGCAATCGCCGCGAACATTAACCACGAAGCGTCATTCTAGTCAGATTTTTTATGGTTGGTGGGTGGTGCTTGCGTCGGCGTTTGGACTCTTCTGGGGCATACCGATTTCCGTCTACTCCTTCAGCATGTTCTTCAGACCGCTGATGCAGGAGTTCCACGCCGGTCGTGCCGCGGTTTCGCTAGCTTACTCTCTGAAGCTCGTTGCAGCCGCACTTTGCGCCGCTCCAATAGGCTGGCTGACGGATCGCTATGGAGCACGCCGCGTGATCCTAACAGGTACCGGAATTTTTGGTTCGATCTTGCTTGCGAATCGGCTCTTTTCCGGCAGCATCGCCCAGTTTTACTGCTTTTACGTGCTCTTGGGTTTCTGTGTCGGAGGTGTTGGCCCAATACCTTATGGATCTTTGGTGTCGCACTGGTTCGACAGACTTCGCGGTTTAGCTCTGGGTCTGACTATGCTCGGAATCGGGCTAGGCGCGGTGATCATGCCAACCGTCGCGCAAACACTTATTACAAGAGTCGGCTGGAAGACAGCTTATTCGATTCTTGGTGCATCAGTTCTGCTCATTTGTTGGCCGGTCGTGGCCTGCTTTCTGAAAGAAAACCCAGAGGACTTCCGTCTATTACCGGATGGAATATCGGCAACAACGGATGGCATCGATGTCCAACATGGTCTGACCGCACGCGAAGCATGGCGCCATCGTGATTTTTGGCTTTTGGCGTGTGCTTTCACCTTGGTTAGCGCAAGCGTACAAGCATGTGTAGTCCACATGGCACCCATGCTTAATGACCGCAACCTGGGCATGCGTGCAGCGGCCTCAGGCAGTTCGCTGATTGGGGCAGCGGTAATGATCGGACGCATTGGAACGGGATATTTGCTTGACCGGACTTTTGCCGCTCGGCTCGCCTCAATTCTCTTTGCTGTCTCTGCCTCAGGAATCGCGCTGCTTTTGCTGGGGGACCGGATTGCCGCATTCACAGGTGCATTCCTCATTGGTCTCGGCCTGGGTGCAGAGGTCGATCTGATTCCGTATCTCGCCAGCCGATACTTTGGACTGCGCGACTTCGGCAAGGTGTATAGCTCTCTATTCGCTGCTTTTGCACTCGCAGGTGCGCTCGGTCCCCTCATTATGGGTGCTGGCTTTGACCGAACCGGGTCTTACAACCGGCCACTAGTTGGATTTTTTCTCGCAATTGTACTTGCTACCTTTCTGATGACTCGCTTGGGTCCGTATCTTTTCCATCCTCCCGAATCGAACATTGCGTTACCCAAGAAGAATGAAAATTCAACACAAGAACGCAAAATCCAAACGGAGGAGCAATGTCTGTAGACACCAATGAACTGAATGAATTCCTGGGGCGCTTTATCAATGACTTGGGCGCTTCGGTACACGCTGGGATGGTGGTGATTGGGGACCGCCTCGGATTATACGAAGCGCTCGCCCAAGAACCGATGACCGCCACTGAACTGGCGAAGAAAACCAACACCGACGAAAGGTACATCCGCGAATGGGCAGCTTCGCAAGCCGCAGGTGGATACCTTACCTACGAACCAAGAACGCAGCGATTCGGCATGACGGAGGAACAGATCCTCACCCTGGCGCGGGAGGATGGCCCAGCATACTTGCCCGGCGCATTTGAACTCGCGTTGGGATCGCTTGCGGCCGTTCCACGGATCACCGAGACGTTTCGCTCAGGGGCCGGAATGGGATGGTTTGAACACGAGGAAAGCGTGTTCCATGGATGTGAGAAATTCTTCCGCCCAGGCTACGCGGCGAATTTGATCACCTCGTGGATTCCATCTCTCGAAGGGGTCAATGAGAAACTCGCCCGGGGAGCGAAGGTTGCCGACGTCGGATGCGGCAAGGGAGCGTCCACCATCCTGATGGCGAAAGCCTTCCCGAAATCGAAGTTTCACGGGTTCGACTACCACGATAAATCCATCGAACTGGCCCGCACTTCGGCTAAGCAGGAAGGTGTGATGGATCGGGTCACTTTCGATGTTGCCGCCGCGAAGGAGTTCTCGGGAAGCAATTACGACTTCGTTTCTGTCTTCGATTGCCTGCATGACATGGGCGATCCGGTAGGCGCGGCTTCTCATGTACGGCGTGCGATCAAGCCCGACGGATCGTGGATGATTGTTGAGCCGTTTGCGAATGACGACCTTCAGGACAACTTGAATCCAGTGGGCCGGGTCTACTATTCCTTTTCGACATTGTTGTGTACACCTTGCTCCCGCTCCCAGGAAGTAGGGATGTGTCTAGGTGCCCCAAGCCGGAGAGAAGCGAATGCGCGAGGTCGTGAAGTCGGCAGGCTTCACCCGCTTCAGGCGTGCCACTGAGACCCCTTTCAATTTGGTTTACGAAGCTAGACCGTGAGTTGCAACGCCTATGACACATACCCTCACTTTCGTGCCTAGTCAACAGATCACCCCAGAGCGGTTCTTCAATGCGATTAATTCGTATCAGCTCACTGAAGCAATCAAGTCCGCCATCGAGCTACAAATCTTCACCGCCGTTAGTGAAGGCAATACGACATCGGCAATGATTGCGAAGCGTTGCCAGGCGAACGAACGCGGTGTGCGCATTCTCTGCGATTTCCTGACCATTCATGGCTTCTTGACGAAGCAAGAGACAAGCTACTTTCTTACGGCAGATTCCGCTGTTTTCCTCGACCGGCACTCGCCCACTTACTTCGGATCGGCCATTGAGTTCCTACTTACCCGGCGATTACGGGAGTGCCACGCTCATCTGACAGAGGCCGTGCGTCGCGGCGGCACTGCGCTCGGCCAAGGTATGCTTGATCCCGAAAATCCCGATTGGGTGAAGTATGCCCACGGCATGATGCCGATGGCTCGTAGACCCGCCGAGATCATTGCCGCTGAGCTCCGCGAAGAAGGTGAAGCCCACAAAGTATTGGATATCGCGGCAAGTCACGGCCTGTTCGGGATCTCAGTGGCGAAGCAAAATCCCGCGGCGCATATCTATGCCTCCGATTGGAAAAATGTCCTGGAAGTCGCTCAGAAAAATGCTGAGGTAATGGGCGTGGGTGATCGGTACCACCTTATTCCGGGAAGCGCCTTCGAGATCGATTTCGGCAACGGCTACGATCTGGCCTTGATTACTAACCTTCTGCACGGCTTCGACACACCAACATGTACGAAACTGATGCGCAAGGTACATGTTGCGCTGAATCCAGGGGGTCGCGCAGCGATCGCCGAATACGTTCCCAATCCTGACCGCGTTTCGCCGCCTATTGCAGCTGCCTTCAGCCTCACGATGCTGGCTGCCACGCCCTCCGGCGATTCTTATACTTTTGCGGAACTCGAAAGCATGTCAAAAGCTGCGGGCTTCACGCGGGTTGAGCTCTCACCAGCTGAACTCGGCAGAAATCGCTTGGTGATTGCGTACCGATGACTTCGTGATCATCGCATGAATATGTAGTTGTATCGACCCCCGCAACGACGGAGCAGTCGAAAATGACGCTAAGTAGTCGAAGACAATTCCTGCGGCAAACATCCTTAGTGACAACAGCGCTCTGCGGGCGCCATAACAGGGTCCTTGCAACAGCGCAGCGGCTCTTCGGTCATGCACAAGATGTCGCCGGGATTGATGCGGCCTCGATCCGCAGACTCGCTTCGAAGATTACCGGCCACGTCATCACGCCGGACATGTCCGATTATGACTCGTCACGCCTGGTTTTCAACCGCGCATTCGACCGGCATCCGGCACTGATCGTGGGCTGTGCCAGCGCGGAGGATGTCGTGCGTGCTCTCGATTTTGCCCAAAGCCACAATTTGTCGCTGGCGGTGCGCAGTGGAGGCCACAGCCGGCTCGGGTACGGGATGTGCGATGGAGGAGCAGTGATCGACCTTTCCGCGATGAAACGAGTTGAAGTCGACTCCGGCAAACGCGTAGCCCGCGCGGAGGCAGGCGCGCTCGTGCGCGATCTTGACGAAGCGACGCAGCGTTTTGGGCTTGCGACAACGTCAGGTGGTTGTCCGACGGTAGGCATTGCCGGTCTGACACTCGGAGGAGGGGAAGGTCGTTTAATGGAGAAGTACGGCGCCGCCTGTGACAACCTGCTATCCGCGGAAGTAGTGACGGTGGACGGGAGACAGGTCGAGGCCAGCCAGAAGTCCAACCCCGATCTTTTTTGGGCAATTCGCGGCGGAGGTGGCAACTTCGGTGTGGTGACCGCGCTGGAGTACGAGCTCCATCCTGTAGGCGAGGTCGTGTCGGGAGGGCTGACGTATCCCGCTGGACGTATTCCAGAGCATCTTGAGACCTTCGTTAAGTTTCTGGCGGAATCCCCCGATGAAATGGACGCCTACGCCCAGTTGTTGCCGTCCGAACGAGGGCCAAGACTCAAAATCGATGTTTGCTATTGCGGCGATCCACGAATGGGGAAGGACATGGTTAGGCCGCTGCGTGCTCTCAAATCCCAGGATGACAGCGTCAAAGTCATGTCCTATCTGGAAGCTCAGGCAGCAGGTGGATTTCTTCTAGCGCCGGTTGCGCATTTCCAAACGAACCTAATTCTTCGGGAACTTAGCGTGCCTGCCATTGCCGCGATCACGACTGCAATCAATGATGCTCCAGCAAGGTGCAAGATAATCATTGTGCCCTTGCGCGGGGCTGTTAGCCGTGTGAATTTGAGTCATATGGCATTTGCTCTGCGGAAGCCTGGTTATGAGATAGACATGGCGGGCGTATGGAGCGCTCCCGCAGAGAAGGAGGAAGTCGTGCGGTGGGTTAACGCCGCGCGCGACACATTGCTGCCGTTTTCGCATGGAGTGTACGTCAACCAGTTGGGCGACACGAGTGACCAACTTGTCCGCTCGGCGTACGGGCCGAACTATGGTCGCCTCATGGAACTCAAGAAAAAATATGATCCCAACAATGTGTTGCGGCTCAATCAGAACATCAAGCCCGCTTCGGTGAAGGCGGGATCCTAAACATGAAAGAGTGCGGGCAACGCGGTCATGCGGTTCTACATGAACGAACTGCTTGCGGATTACAGCTTCGTCACATTCGGAGGGCCGGTGTAATAATCGTGAAGAGCATGTACCACGCGAGTGGGATTCTCGACATGTGACGGGCAAACCTCCAGTTGTGCCATTTTGAGGGAAAGTTCCGATAGTCTACGCGCTAATACTTTGACTTTCCACAATGCTCTTTCTGGACCGCGAGCGTAGCCTTGAATTGAGTGCCAATCAGTCGAAGACTGATGTATTGCAGGGCTCTTGAATTGCCGCTGGTTTCCGTATTGCCGTCCCCAGGGCAGTTCATGTCGGGCGTTTAGCGAGACTGATGGGCGCCCTCTGTCACTCGGCGCCCCGATGGCGCACGAGATCAACACTGCTCTCTTCTATTGGAGCGTAAGCAGCAACTACCAATGGCGCACCCGCCCGACGTCGACGTGCACGAAGTCCGAGTTGCGATAGTACCCCACTCCTCCGCGATGCAGGCGCAGGGCTGCGTCACGCAGCTCCGACGTCGGAATCCCACGCAGGCGAATGTCGATCGCTTCGGCCTGCATATGTAGGCTGTGCTGCGCCACGCCGGTGTGGGGGCTGCGCGTGCGCAGGAATTCATTGCTCCAGGGCGTACGGTAGCCGCAAATCACATCGATTTCACCACCGGAATCGCTAAGCAACGCGGTCAGGTCGTAGAGAAGGTCGAAAAGCCGAGGATCGAAATGACGCACATCTCCGGTACGGTGGTCGCGCAGATAATGGTCGAGCTCGTCTAGCACTTCGGGGATGTATTGATCACCGCGACGATAGACGACATCCAGCCGCTCGCCCGTGTGAGTGTGATAAAAGCGGAGCCGGTACTCGTGTGCGGCCGCGGGCGCAGATCCTGTGCCGCCGCGCCCGAGCAACGGCGCCAGCAGAAACAAGAGAATCAGTGACCAACGACAGAGGCCGGATTTGCTCTTTTTCCCCGGCCGTGACACCGAGGTTGCTTCACTCCCATTCAAAATGTACTGCCGCATTAGACCCATTTTACGTTAGATGCGGTTTGCTGGACACCTTGTTCAAGGCACTACCAGGCCAAGGGATAACCGGCGGCCAACGCTTTATCGAGTTCTGCGTCATAACCATAGATATCGTCGAAAAACCGAATCTGATTTTCCTCGTTCACCGTAGCCGTGCCGTAGACGATCAGAACCGGAATTCGCGTGACCAGGTTCACTTGAAGATTGTTTTTCTCGCCGTTCATCGTGGCCTTTACCCGCTCCAAATCCCAGCCCGGATTGTTGCGCAACACCCAAGCAACCAGGTCCGCAGGCTTCTCTACCCGAATGCATCCGTGGCTGAAATCGCGGACGTCCTGCGAGAACAGTTCCGGAGCATCTGTGCCATGCAGGTACACATTCTCCGGATTGGGGAAGATGATCTTCACCAGTCCCAGAGAATTCGTGTCGCCGGGCTTTTGCCGCACCATCAGGTGAAGCGATCTTATGCCTTCTAGAACCTCCGTGGTCACTTCATTGTCGGTTACGACCTCGCCTTTGGGCGTGACGACCTCAAAATTATGCTTGGCGATGTAGTTCGGGTCTTTCTGGATGTGTGGCACGATTTCGTTGCGCTGAATGCTGGGAGTCACGTCCCAATAGGGACGGAAGACAACGTACTGGATCTCTTTCTCAAAAACTGGAGACTTGTGGCCGTAGGCTTTTCCAATGATGGCGTTCTTGTAGAAGGCGACGGTGCCATCCGGGTTCATCGCGCGTACGCGATACTCAGGAAGATTCACAACCACGGGCGGTTGTGGGAAGGAATGTGGAACCCAGCGCCACCGTTCGAGCGTTAGCTTGATCTGGCGAATGCGAGCCGCCGGAGGCGTATTGAGTTCATTGATCGTGCGCGCGTCAAGGTTGCCGGTGGGAGTTTCCCCATGTCTGTCCTGGTAATGCTTCACACCATCAACGATCGCACCCTGATAGATCGTTGCATTTGGATCCAGCTGCACTCCTGATGGAATGTCGCCGATGACCTGAAGAAACCGCCCCAAGCGGACCACGCCAGCGTAGGTTTGGCCGGGGTGCACAGTCTTCGTGATCGTTGGTAGCTTCTGTCCGTCAGCTTGCTTTGCGTATCCTTCATAAACCGGCAAGAGCGCGAGCAGCTTCCGGTAGCCCAAGAAGGGCGGTTCCAGCTTCTGGATTTCGGCGGCTGGATCGCCTGCATTCACAACCTGGGTCTGAATGAATTCCGCCAACGGGAGTTGTTTCCCCTCCATATCGAGCTGAAACTTGAATTCCTTGGGATTTACGCGGCCACAGTGAATGGCACGGATGTAGCGCATTGCCGAGACCGTAAGCGCGGTATCGAACGAGGCCAAGTCTTGTTCAGACGGCTTTTGGCCCAGCTTGAGGACGCGGCCCTGCCATCGCGAGCCGTCGTAGTCTTCGGGGTCGAGTCCTTTAGCGGCGGCATTTTGTAAGATCTCGATCACGGCCAGGCCCTGGGGACGGATGCGCCCGTTCTGAACCCAAAGCAAAGAATAACCGTTCGTCTCGTAAATTTTGGCGACCTCTGTTTTGTAGGGCGTAAAGTCGGACCAGCGAAGATCGGCATTACGACCTGAATCCACAATACCGTGGAGCGCGGGAACAGCCGAGACAGACAACGTCTCACCTGCAACAGGAGGGTGCTGCTCTCCGAAGAAGGCAGGGAAGGTCTCGCTGCTCGTAACCGACATTGCGGCAACGACTACGCTCGTTAGAACCATCATCCACTGAGGCCGATAAACTGGATTCCCCACAGTAAACCTCCGCTTGATGTTTTATTTGAGTCTCGAAAGCAATTCCAGGGTTCCTCTTAATTGGAAGATTGGAAAGGATTTCTTAGCCAGTATCGAGGGGCGATCGAACGCTTGAGCCTTAAAGGTCGAGTAACTATCAGTCAGCCGACAACTGCTGTTTTGCTGGGCTTTTGGGCGATCCGGTGTGCCAGTGGTGTGCCAGATTCTGGAGAAACTACCGCGCCGGGCAGGGCCAATACCCCTTTCGCCACGATCCGGCATTCGCCGATTTCTTTCGTGCATCAAGTGCTTCGAGAGTAAGGCTGCTATCGACAGTCTAGGTGCTAGACAATAGAAATCGCTCATCATCCGCCGAGGGTTCGCCAAGGGTTCGATAGCGATTCTGCGCAAAAAGATAATAGTAGAGAAGACATCGACAGCTGGGCAATCCAGCATGGTGCTGCTCCCGTCTTTGATACTCGTGCGAATCTAGAATCGCAGGTTGATCATCGAACTAAGTTGTGTGCCGCAATGACATGCACCGTTTTTGACGTCTACCCTTACGATGGAAGGGTCATAAGCCGGGACCCAGGATGGAGAACGTCATGAGCTCCGCGGAATCACGACTCAAGCCGAACCACAACGTACAAGTCAGTCATGCCGCCGGCGTGGTGCAGCCGGCAGGCTCCAAATCCAAACAAGGTCTGAATACACGAACCGCATCACAGGCGGAATCTCTATTAGCTGCGGAGAAGCGAACCCTAGAGATGATCGCCGATGGCGCGAGCCTAAAGGATATACTGAACGATCTGTGCCGTTCCATCGACGTTGTTGCTTCGCCGGTGATATCAACAGTCTTGTTGATGGATCCGGACGGGGAACGCCTCTGGCATACTGCCGGCACCCTTGTCCCCCGCGATTGGCTCCCAGTAGTCAGTCCACTGCGCATCTCTCCGCACGCAGGTTGCTGCGGCGCCGCCGCGCTCTTGAAAGAGCGAGTCATCGTCGCTGACGTTGCAACCGACATAAATTGGCTCGATGAGTATCGAGACCTCGCCATCAAGAACGGGATTGGCGCAGCATGGTCCGAGCCGATTTTGACGAAGGATTGCGAGGTGCTTGGTACCTTTGCCCTATACTCTTCCGAGCCGCGGATACCCACGAACGCCGAAATCGAACTCATCGAGGGCGCTAGGCACATCGCACTGATAGCGATTGAACGCCAACGATCGCAGGCGGCCCTGGCGCTGGCACTAGAAAAGATCAAGACGAACGAGGAGAACCTGCGCCTTATCGTCGACAGTATTCCGGGCCAAATTGCCGTCATGACCGCGGGAGGTGAGGTCGAACTCGTCAACCGCCAAGTCCTAGAATATTTCGGCAAGACGACCGAGGAATTGCAGAATTGGGCGACAAACAACTCTTTTCATCCGGATGACATTCTTCCCACGATCGACGCCTGGAAGCGCGCGCTTGAAACCGGGCAAGCTTTTGATTTCGAGAATCGTGGCCGTCGAGCCGATGGCGTTTACCGCTGGTTCCACGTGCGAGCGCGTCCGCTGCGCGACGCCGACGGTCGCATTGTCCGTTGGTATATCTTGGCGACCGACATTGACGACCGCAAGCGCTCTGAGGGTGAATTAGGGAAAGCTTTCGAAGAAATCAAGCGCCTGAAAGACCGCCTTCATGACGAGAATCTCGCCCTCAGGGAACAAATCGATCAGGTCTCCATGTTTGAGGAGATCGTGGGTTCCTCGCCCGCCTTGAAAACTGTTCTGTCCAGCATCGTGAAAGTCGCCCCCACCGACTCTACTGTGCTGATTACGGGGGAAACAGGTACCGGGAAAGAACTGATTGCGCGCGCCATACACAAGGCGTCGCAGCGGGCTGGCCATCCATTTATTACGGTGAATTGCGCCGCGATTCCTTCATCGCTCATCGCCTCAGAATTGTTTGGCCACGAGAAGGGGGCATTTACCGGCGCTATGCAGCGCCGGCAGGGGCGTTTTGAGTTGGCGCATTCGGGCACGATCTTTCTCGACGAAATCGGCGAGCTTCCCGCGGAAACTCAGATTGCGTTGCTTCGAGTCCTCCAGGAGCGTCAATTTGAACGAGTGGGAGGTAACCGCGTCATTCCCGTTGATGTTCGAATAATCGCCGCTACCAACCGCGATTTGCCAGCTGCAATTACCTCAGGAACATTTCGCGCTGACCTCTTCTACCGGCTGAATGTTTTCCCGATTGATGTGCCGCCTCTCCGGCAACGAGAGGAAGACATTCCGATGCTGGTCGAGTACTTCGTGAAGCGCTATGCGGAGAAGGCACGAAAGGGAATCAGCAAAATCGACAAAAATACGCTTACGTTATGCCAGTCCTATGATTGGCCGGGCAACATTCGTGAGCTGCAAAATATCGTCGAGAGATCTGTCATCCTCTGCAGCGGAGATACCTTTTGGATCGATGAGGGATGGCTTTCAAGTCAGGACGGACTTCGCCCTGAGTCATCTGGCTCTCTCACCAAGACCCTTCGGAGCTATGAGAAGGAACTCATCGAGACGGCTCTTGAAGAAAGCAACGGAAGGGTTTCTGGGCCAAAGGGAGCGGCTGCCAAACTTGGGATTCCGCGGTCAACGCTAGATTTGAAAATCAAACAGCTCAACATAAAGAAACACGCCGTCCGGTAAGTTCCTGTCAACTCCCAGGATTCTGGCACTTCCTAAGATACTGTCACTTTTATTTGATTTCTTGAGCCCTGTTTTCACTGAGATCCGAGTGGGCACTCGGTTGCACTTACCCCCGATCGGCGCTCCGATGGAAAGAACACAGTGCGCTACCGTCGCGAAACGATGTGAGTTCACGTGGCCTGGGCCGTAAACTTGTGGAAATTAGACTCTCATCCTTCGTCCTATCGATTTCTCAGAGTTTTCGATAAGGGCGTATTGCCATGCGCTATCACTGGCCGAGCACTATCGAGCCAGGTTGGTGGCGCAACATATCGTTGAGCTTTGGCGAGATCCTTCGGTGGGCTTTGTTACCTCTGCGGGCCTGTATGAAGAATTCGTCAGGGCACTTCGCGAGAGTGGCAAGGAGGAACTACGGGAATTCGTAAAAAGCATACCGACGGTGAAATTCAGCCAGAGCTCGTGGTGCAAGAGGGATTAGACCCTGACTCTATTTTGGCGTGTGCGCAAGCACAGAACACCGACGTGATCGTCATGGGAACGCACGGCCGCGGAGGGTTTCTCTGAAGATTCAGAGTGGGCCTTGAACTATGCGATCTCTGTGAGAGCGGAGTACGACGCCGAGCTCACCCTGCTGCACGTGTCGCATGCGGCCTCAACTCCTGCTAAGACAGAAGACGCCATCGGGGCGGCAAAGCAACAGCTCGATAGGCTGATTGCATCTCAGGGGCGCAAGACCCTCAAGATTGAAACAGCAGTGCGCATCGGAAGGCCCTACGAGCAAATCATCCAATTTGCCGTGGACGCTCAAATCGACATGGTGACTATGGGAGTGCGTGGCCGCGGCGCTTTGGATGTAGCAGTATTTGGTTCGACGACCTATCGGGTTATGCAGTTAGGACCGAGCCCCGTTCTCGCCGTAGCGCAAAAGCTCTAGCGCTAAACCCTCCATTGAGCCATTGAGCTCCCTTGCTGAATTTCCAGAATTCTGGCACTTCCTAAGATTCTGTCCCTTCAATCTTTTTCTCAAGCCCTGTTTTTCAGTGAAATCCAATTGGCCACTCGGTTGCACTGCCGTGATTGGTGCTCGGATGGAGAAAATGCAGTGAGGCATAGCCGGGACAGCGATGTTCGCCAAATGGCCTGATCGATGACTTTCAGGATTGAGACTGAGGCACGAGGGAGATTCGCAGTGTTCATCCTGAGTGGCCGGATCGAAAAAGCGGCGATAGCCGAATTGAGAAGGCTTTTTGGCCTTCAAACGGATTGCCGAAACATCGTTATAGATCTGAAAGACGTCGGCGTGGTCGATCGCGAAGTAATGCGCTTCTTTATGAGTTGTGAAGCGGACGGCGTGAAGCTTGAGAACTGCACTCCATATATTCGGGAATGGATGGAAAGGGAAAAGGAGTGAGTGGTCGCGACATGGTAGCGACGCGCTTGTCGTTAAGCCGGACTGCGAAACAAATGAGAGGTACATACAGACGAAAGGCACAGACACGCAAACGAAGATAGGAGCCGGATATGGATAACGTTCAAGACGAGGCGGCCAACGCCAACGAAATGCCTAAGCGTAATTTTCCAGTAGTCCCGACAACAAAGATTCTGGCTATCGGACAATTCACGAAGCCTCCAACACAGGAGCAAATAAAGGAGATCTTTCCGAAGGAAGTGCCAGCTACGCTTCGACTGTATCTGGCTGGCAAGATCGACCAATGGTGGATTCGCCAGACGCAGACAGGCCCTGTTTTCCTCTTGAATGTGACCTCGCTCGCCCTGACGGCAATGGCTCAGGCGGAGCGAATGCCCGAACAGCATCGACGAACAACGGCAATCCAATCACTAACAAGAGGGAGATGGATGTGTCATCAAAACTAATGAGCAATAGCGGCGCAGAACCCCAAACAACCTCTACCCAGCCTGGAGACCGGAGAGATTTCGGTAGGGAACTCGGCGCGTACAGAGGAGATCAGACGTCGCGCTTACGAAATCTATCTCGAACGCGGCAAACAATCAGGCCGTGACGTGGACGATTGGCTCCAGGCGGAACAAGAACTCGAACGCGGTGTGCTTGGCCGCGCTCACGCTGGTTAAGAAGGAAATCTGCGATATCTGCGTTAGAGGATGCGAGGTGACATATGGATGTCGGACGGACCGCAGAGAATCGTGCTTGTCCATAGAACGATTCAGCACGTCGGCGCCTTCAATAGTCATGAACTGTGGTTGAAACAGATCGCCAGTTAAGAAGCGAGTTGTATTCGGGAATCTTTGACAGTCGGGTGCAATCGCGAAGGAATCGTATTTTCTACTTGATGGAGAAGGGCATATGAACGATCACATTAGACAAAAATCCGTCAATTCCCGTCGTTCATTCATTGTCGGGTCTGGCGGCGTACTGGCAGCAGCTGCTGCCCTCACGAAAACAACGTTTGGCGGAAGTCTTGAACGCGAAAGTCAGCTGGTTCCAGCAAGTCCATCGACGTCTCGGTATACGGAGCATCATATTCCGCGAGACGGCGTTTCCCTTCATGTAGAAGACCACGGCAGAGGAAAGCCAGTGCTCTTGCTGCATGGGTGGCCGGACTCTTCGTTTCTTTGGCGCAACCAGATTCCATTCCTTCTCGCGAATGGCTTCCGCGCCATTGCACCGGACCAGCGTGGCTTCGGGCGCTCCGATCGCCCGGAAGGAGTGGCCGCATATTCCCTGCAGAACGCGGCCGACGATTTGGTCGGCATTCTCGACGCGCTAGGTATCGACAGAGCGGACATTGTTGCTCACGACTGGGGAGCCTCTGTAGCATGGCGGACGGCTACTGCCCACCCGAATCGCGTTCGCAGGCTTGTCGTTCTTTCGGTGCCACATCCACTTGCGCCATATACGTTGCGGCAGCGGGAGATGGCCTGGTACCAACTGTTTTTCCAGTTCGAGGGAATTGCGGAGGGGTGGCTGCAGCACGACAACTGGGCGCTGTTCCGGGAAATGCTCCGAAGCAATGGTGATATCGATCGTTACATCTCAGATCTGTCCCGACCAGATGCTCTAAAGGCTTCGCTCAATTGGTACCGCGCGAACCTCGCGCCGCGCCTGCCGGCGTCGCCTCCCAAACTGCCGCCCGTGGAAGCTCCAACTCTCGGCATCTGGTCCTCAAACGATCACTACCTCGACGGTGAACGCATGAAGATGTCGGGACAATTCGTGAAAGCACGGTGGCGCTACGAGCAGATCGATAACGCCAGCCACTGGATTCCATTGGACGCGCCCGACCGGCTGAACCAGCTCCTCATTGAGTGGCTGGGCTGAAGCGAGAAAAGATTGGCATCGTGAAATTAAAACCGATGTCAAACAAATAGAAGGGGAAGAAAAATGGAATTAGAAGGGGAAGAAAAATGGAATACAAAACACTGGGGAATGCGGGACTTCTCGTATCAAAACTCTGTCTCGGAACTATGACCTTTGGTGGAGAAGGGGGCTTTAAAATTATAGGAAATCTCGACCAAAAGGGAGCCGATGAACTTGTCAAGGGAGCTTTGGATGCAGGCGTAAACTTTTTTGATACAGCGGATGTTTACTCCAATGGAGAGAGCGAAAAGATCCTTGGGCGGTCGTTTAAGAATCTTGGTGTGGAAAGAAAAGATGTTGTGATCGCCACCAAGGTTTACCACAGAATGGGGCCTGGGCGAAATGACGTGGGTGCCTCGCGTGGGCATATTGTGGATGCCGTCGAAGCCAGCCTTAAAAGACTTCACACTGATTACATTGATCTCTATCAAGTTCACGGAAATGATGCAGTCACACCTGTCGAAGAAACCCTTCGCGCGCTGGATGACTTGGTGAGGCAAGGAAAAGTCCGCTACATTGGCGTCTCCAACTGGCAGGCCTGGAAGATCGCACGCGCTTTAGGCGTGTCAGAGCGGAAAGATTTGGCCCGATTCGACTCTCTGCAAGCCTATTACTCGATTGCAGGACGCGATCTTGAGCGTGAGATTGTTCCACTCCTTGAGTCTGAAAAAGTGGGCCTTTTGGTATGGGGTCCTCTCGCCGGAGGACTGCTCTCCGGTAAATTTACTCGTCATAACCAGAAGCCTGAAAACTCTCGACGGTCAGTTCACGATTTTCCAATTGTGAATAAAGAGAGGGCTTGGAACATTATCGATGTGATGGGGCCAATCGCCAAAGCTCACGAGTGCAGCCCGGCGCAAGTAGCACTTGCGTGGATTTTATCCAAACCCTTTGTCACCTCAGTGCTTATGGGTGCAAAGCGCATGGATCAGTTAAAAGACAATTTGGCGGCGATTCATCTAAAACTCACTCAAGACGAGTTAAAGAGTTTGGATGGAGCGAGCCAACTTCCACCCGAGTATCCGGAGTGGATGTTAGCGACTCAAGGTGCGGATCGTCTTGGTCCCGTCGATGCTAGACTCTCTTGACAACCCGATCTGGTTCGCGCTGACGACGGAACACCAGTTCCTTGCCCGCTCGCATGGCCTTGCGCGACGATATCCGCCGGATGTTTCACCGCTGGCGGCTTTGCTTCATCCCACGGATGACGGATTCGCCGATTTGCAACGGCTGGTCAGTCCTGGCGAGCACGTCGCGTTGTTTACCGCCAGTCCCATCGATGTGCCCGGCGGCTGGCAAGTCGACCGTTCTCGGTGGATCGACCAGATGAGTTGCGAGGCTTCACTGGCCCCCCCGCCTGGTGCGCCGCTTCAACTCGGGACGACGGACGTTCCCGAAATGTTGGAGCTCACCGCTGCCACCGAGCCCGGCCCGTTTTTGCCGCAAACAATCCAGATGGGAAGCTATTTCGGGATACGCGCGAGCGATGGGCGGTTGGTGGCAATGGCCGGCGAGCGATTACAATCCACTGGCTTTGCGGAAATCAGCGCGGTATGCACTCATCCCGACTTTCGTGGACGCGGATATGCGCGGGACCTGGTGACGTTCCTCACATCTCAGATTCTGGCAGCGGGAAAGACACCCTTTCTCCACGTCAAGTCTGAGAATGGCGCAAAAGTCGTTTATCAAGAAATTGGATTCCGCTTACGTGCCGCAATACGCTTAACCGTGGTTTCCCTCCGCTGAAGGCCCTGAAAAGGCTGCGCGCCGACTGAGATCATTCGCACTTGAATACCTTTCCCGGCAGCTCTTGTCGCAGAGGACGTTACGATGCCGCACGAGCATCCTCAACCCCCACGAAAACTATTGTCGCTACTAGGGTGGCAATAGTCATGACATCTGGGTAGGACCGCAGCAAGCGGACCAGCGTTACGAATCTCTTGAGCTGAAGGGGTACATGGAATCATTCTGGATGTAGTCGCTCCCCAGATCCTCATTCGAACGGACCAAATCCAGGAACTGGTCCTTTTCACTGTTGGACGCAAAGGAGAAAAGGAGTCCGTACGCGCTAGCGTCGGGATCGCCGATGATCGCTAACGAGCGAGTGTTGGTCAGATGTAATAGAGCGACGAATGCGAGCCATCCGAAGACACCCAGGCTGCTTTTGCCGATGGAGTGACCCAGCGCCTTCGAATACTCCTATGCAAAGAAATGCATGTTCTCGGACTGCGGACCCGTCAGGTGATAGATCTTGCCGAATGTGCGGCTGCGGATTGGCGAGCAGCGCGGCAATCGCATGTGCAACGTCTTGCGGCGCCACCGGCGAAGTCTTGCCCTCCCCGAACGGTAGCTTGATCTGATCGGATTCCCTGACTGAATCCGGAGTCAAAGTCAGGAAGAAGCCTTCGAGAAAAACTGTCGGCCGCACGTGCACAACCGGCAGACCTGACCAGTTCAGCGCCTGCTCGGCGAGCCAGTGCAGCTTGTGCTGTGGGCGCGGAGTAGTTGCGGTAATGCTCATCTGAGAGACCGTCATCTGCGACATATTGATGAACGCCTTCACGCCGTGATGCTTCGCTACCGCCGCATCGACCGTCGCGGCCAGATAGGCATCCGAAACCGACATGCCGAAGTACATCGTCTTGCACCCGGCAATCACCCTATGCATCGAATCGAGATCGAGCAGATCCCCGATCACGACCTCCGCACCCATGTCGCGCAATGTCTGCGCGCGTTCGTCTTCATTTCGCACCATCGCTCGCCCCGTTTTGCCTTGCTTCAGCAGCTGTTCGGTGATCGTGCGCCCTACCCCACCGGCGCGTCCCGCCGCGCCGGTGGCCAGAATTGGATTTGCCATGTTTGTTTCCTCCTAAACTCCTTCGGCTCCGCTTATTAACTTGACCGCGGGCCAGCGTCGGCCTCACCATCGAGCACGAGTGGCAGGGCTGCGGGTCAAGAGCACCGCGCTCACGACCATGCCCCACACCAGGCCGATGGCGGGCGAGAGGAAGCCCGAATAGACGCCGTCCGGTGCCCAGAATCCGCCGCTCAGCCAGGTGGTACGCCTAGCAAGACGAGCACGACGGCAGCGACCCCGGCCGCGAAGAGCGTGTTCGAGATCAGCGTGCCCGCCAGAGCCCAAACGCCGCGGCCATGATAAGCATCGCGCGTGGGAATGAAGTCAACACGAAGCCTGCCCATGCGAAGTCGTTCAGGCCCGATGTGAGCATGTGATTTCCCGAGCCGGCGATGGAGTACGCGAGGGCTGCGACCACCGCGATGAGCAAGAGGAAAAGCGCTCCGAGGGCGGCACTGGAGGCGGTCGCCGCCGCGCCCCAAACGTCTCGTCCCGCCTCCGCCAGGGTGGTCCTGAGCGCCCCCGCGAACCACATGAGATTGAGGACAGCCAAGCCGTTAAACACGGTCGCGATCAGAATCCGCATGCGATCGCCGTCGTAGAAGGCTGCCAGTGCATCGGCCGATGCGCCGACCTCCGGCCGATGGCCGTAGACGATGTACGCGACTATGAAGCAGAGGACGGACTGGATGCCGGCTGTCCGCCACAAACGTTCCCAGAAAGCGGAGGTTGGGCGTCCGCGTCAGCACCTCGCGTTGGTTGAGTAAGCCCGCTATGGCACCAATGCTGAGGCCTTGCCGCGTATAGGCATCGAAAAATGAAACGCACCACCTCGGCCTCGGACTCCACCACTTCGTAGTAGGCCGCCGAAGTATCGGTCTTCTTCACGTAGCGATAGCCGTAGGGGGCGCCCGACAGCACATTGATCGAGCCCTGCTGAGCGCGGTGCCGCTTGCCCCGGCGAGAACGCTCGGCAATCTGTGTCCGTTCGTATTCCGCAATCATCCCTTGAAGCTGGACCAGCAACTGATCTTCGGCGGTAGCGCCAGAGGGCGCTCGCAGAAAGATCAGCTCCACTCCACAGCGGGCCAGCTCTTCGGCCAACAGCACTTGATAGGCATATTTCCGACTCAAGCGATCCGGCGAGTAGATAAGAACGGCTTGGATCTTTCCCCTCGACGCGAGGTCCCGCAATGCCTCCAAACCAGGACGGACCAAGGTGGCGCCACTATAGCCATCATCCTGGAACTGCCACTCGGGCGGGACCAGGTATCCGTTGGTCGCGGCGAATTGCGTCAACGCCGCTACCTGGCTGGCAATGTTGTGGTTCTCCTTTTGCCGATCGGAGGACACACGGCGTGTAGAGGGCGGCCGGTTTGTTCATTCACAACCTCCTGGCAGCTTGCGGGCTGCGGGCTTGGAGCAATCGACCGGCGCTGGTCCGACACGAGCAGTTCGTAGGCCTGAACCAACTTGTCCGGCAACAATCGGTCAGAGCGATATTCGAAATGAACGGTTCGGGACTGACTGGGTGTCGGGTCAGCCACTCCCCCCGCGGTGCAGCACCGCCGAAATAGCTCGGCTGGCGATCTCGCTTAAGGTCAATCCGGTCGAAGCGGCGTAGACGCGGAGTCGCTCGACGAGACGCCGCGAAAGCTTGACGGTGAAGGGCACTTTGACATCGCCGACCGGGACTGGGTGCTTGAGTCGCTGTGCCTGCTCGAGGTAGCGATAGGCCTGGCGCTCGGAGATGGAGCAATTCCGGGCCAATTGCTGGGCAGCCTCGGGCCAGTGCGGATACAGCTGCAGCAGGGTGCGAGCCGAGTTGATCCGTTCGGCCTTTTGAATAAGGCTGGCGCGAGGCGTCTGCCATATAAATACGCCTAGTTGTGTCATAGGTAAAGCACTTCTTGGCGGTCATCATTTACTCCTGCGATACCTCACTGTGCGTTCAAAATGAAAGTTGCCTTTTGCGTTACGGCAGTCTTTACTCCGGTACTGGCCAAGCATTCGAAGTCGTTTTCTCTCATTGACTGTGTTTCGGTGGGTGTTGACCGAATGCAGCGCAATTTCGAGCCGATGCGCAGGCAAGTGGAGGCGTGGCAACGGAGCGAGCTAACGGATGTCACAGATCAGGTGGTCATCTACGAAGCATTCGTTGAGGGGAAACTCGAGGCTCCAAAGCACCGGGCGCGCACAGTGCATGACCTCTACTTCGATCCGTTATGCTTTCGAAAGCATAACGGTTCTAATGCAGAGTGTATTGTTACGCAGAGTTGCGCAGCCCAACGACCATCTATCTCGATCTTTCTCAGAGAGATCTGCCGATCTTGTAAACGACACTGCGCGCATAATCGCAACGTCTTTCTCAGAGCTGGTAGCCCGTCGAAGGAACGCAATGATGTTGTGGACTGGTTGCAGAATAAAGAGCGGCCAGTTTGCGCCCACAAACGCAAACAGCGGGAAATCTACACGACGGCGGATCCGTCGGTGAAGAATTGGTGATGCCTCCGAAGATGTGCTCGAGACGTTTCGAGGCTACCGACTCGCTGAAGTTGTGCTCCATTATGCAGGGTAAAAAATCTCGAAAATGACGGCCAACAAGGTCTCAAGTGGCATGACTCTGCGTAACAATACACTCTGCATTAGAACCGAAGTACGAGGAGTTCCCGGTCGCGAACCATCTGGAGTCTCTCGAATGCGTTCACGTCGGCGTTCAAGGAACTCGCCCCGATTCCGCAATTCAAGGCTACGGCGAAGCTGGGAGAGTTCCTGGAGGCTCGGTTCTCGCAGGCGTTTTAAGGACGCAACGGCGGTCCCGGCCGGATGCCGATCCTTTACTAATCCCTTTTGCCTGGCAGGCGTTGCCCGGAGGCCGATGCTACCCCGACCCACTGATTTCCGAGAAGCCCGTTTAATGGTCAGTCTCCGGATGGCCGACCATCGAGACATTGGGCTCGGAAGCGAGTTGTTGGGTCGTCAGGCTGTTCGCCGGTAGGCAGAATCGGCGGGAGTTACTTCTGTAGCGAGGTTTCCCAAGTGGAAATAAGCTTGCAACGAAGTGACTAAGAACTTAATCGATATTAAAGTGGAAATGGAGAGAACTGCGCGCGGCGACATCAACGAGGCTTATGTCTGAACGTTCCTTGCTTGGATTGGGAAAGGGATTTTTTGCCCTCTTGCTCTGTCTGTGTGCGGTACAGGCAAGCGGCCAAGAACGCGACAATAGGGA